>QWCF01000536.1_pt1 | contig 16280 bp, 23 predicted proteins | sample 1972521 | NCBI WGS metagenome assembly QWCF01 (sample SAMN09866715, study PRJNA288562) | Human oral metagenome isolate term4_saliva, whole genome shotgun sequencing...
GCAATAATGCTAATTATTAAAGTTAATCTTGAAATCATATGCTCGCCATTGTTATAATAGTTAGGAAGATTGGGGCTCTTTCGAGCCCCTGTGGTTACTGATTTAATAACTGTAGTATCGCAATTGCTAGCTGGATAAACGCGGTTATTATCGGTAGCCACTTTTTTATTATCTTCCTTAACTTCTTCAATGGCATCACCTCCTTCCTTATGTCTATATTATAACACGTTTCCGTGTTATATGCAATAGTTTTTTATTATTTTTACAAACAAAAAAGAGCCTACCAACCTAGATTTAATCTAAGTTAGTAGGCTCCTGTATTATATACTATTATTTCTTTATAGGGACGGATAAATGTATGTTGTTTAATATAGTGTCGGCATCAGATTTATCCAACGTTTCGCCAGCTTTTACTTTATCTAAAATCACTAATAATTTGTCTTTGGCATCATCCAAAAACTCTGCACTCTTATGCAGTCCGCGTTTTCTGATACTATCTGCTGACTCAATATATTTTGCAACAAAATACTCTAACAGATCTATAAATTTGTCTGAATGTAAATAGTCTTGAATATAGTCATTTGATATAGTATCCATATGCTCCCCCTAAGATTTTTAAAATACTAGTTGTCTGTATTATATCATTTATAAACAACAAAGTCCTATCAGCCTAGATATTATTCTAAGCTGATAGGCTATTTTGCTTTTCAGTTATAAACAATTACTTTACAACTGAATTATTAAATTTCAATAAATTGAAAATTTTGACACACTCAAAACGTAGATATTACCTACGTTTATAGATTTTATATTTTGGCCAAAATGTACTATCAGGAGTCCACCTGCTCCTGTTCAGGAGATATATGGATCACCTCTCTATCGACGAATTGCACCTGCTAATCCAAATACACCGCTTACCAAGGCCCACGTATCGCGTTGCCGTTTAAGGCGCTGTTCGGTTCGTTTGTTGCGTTTGATTTGCTCTCTCAATTCGGCCAATGAGTTCGAGGCCTCGTTCAATTTCGCCTCTTGCTGCGTCGAGATGTTCGATGCCCTCGCCAATTCTTGCGCTTGTTTCTCGTTGATTTGTTTCAAGTCGCTCAATTCCTGCCCCTGTTTCTCGTTGATAGTCTTGAGCCTGCTCAATTCGTCGCCCTGCGTCGCTGTTAAGCTGTTGGCTTGCTGCAATGCTTTCTCGGAGTTGTTGATTGAGCTTTCGACTTGCGTCAAGCGCCCTTTGAGTTCGTTCCAACTGCTCACGGGTACGCTGATAGTCGGCTCTTGTGTCGAGGTACCCTCTGACGAGGCTGCATGCGAAACAGATGAGAATAATACTAAGAACACCAATAACAACGCGATTTTTAGTGAATGAAGAAATAATTCTGTTTTTGATAGTTTCATACATGGTAATTCCTTTCTAAATTGTGCTACCCCACTGAGCACCCCACCATCGAGCAGTGCCACGTAACCACTCGCCACCGCTCCATCGTTCGTCACCTGCATGGCACACTAAAAGGTCCCATCGGTCAACGTTGGAGTCTGGGCCATAGGTGTTATTAGGATAGCCCGTCGGATCTAAATAATAGAGGTCTAGGCCGTCCTTGTTATCAGCCGCCTCCGCGTGGGTCATTTGATGTTGTAAGTCAAGTGGCACACCCGCATTAATAGTGAGTACGGCCATAATTTGAGTCATTGTGGCCAACTGTTCCTTTGTTGGTGGTTCGCTACCTAAATTATTTTCACTTACGGCGTCCCAACACGCTTCAATAGCGATGCCTACAGCATTACTATTCCGCATATAGGTGTGTTCCTTATAATCTGTTAAGTCCTCCATATCTGTCCACATTATGCCATCTCGGTCGATGTTGATATGGTAATCTGTGAAGTGCTTACCACCCTTGACGCCTGTCCAATGCAGGTATGCCTTTTCAATTTGGCCGTATGCCTTTAATGCTAAGTCCTTTAGCTCATCCATTGTAATTTGTCTAAACATTTATTTCCCCCGCTCGTCATGGTTAACGTCATCAGATAGTTGTTGTATGTTAGGTCGATTTATTGGCAACGTATTCGGTTCCTCAAACTTGTCTGGGATACCGTTATGGTCCTTATCGATGAACATGCCACAGAGTCCAACGATAGACATAAGCACCGACGGAACGAATATATGGTCAATGATAAGGATGCCCTTATCAATAAGTTGATTCGCTTCAGGCGATACACTGCCTTTAATCGTTGATAGAACATACTGGGCAACGACTAATATCATCGGTACTAGCATGACGAGGACTAGCGCCCTCGTTGCTAATACTCCAGTTGGCCGTATGCCAGCTATTCGGATGTATGCCAGCTATTCGGATGGACTGATATGACCGCTTGACGCGGTTAATGATAGCTAACTTATCCATTTCCCCTCCATGCCTTTATAATTTCAATCGTATATTGAAATATCTTACCGATATCGATTAAGTCATCTTCAACCATTTCTCGTAAGTTTTCAATGATAGACCAACATTCTGAAAAGAACGGTATCAACATGAACGCATACGAAAAAATATGGTCTAAGAATAAATCGGTGTTTGGTATTGGGATATCAGGTAATGAAATAAATACAATGGATAGTATCATCCATGCCGGATATTGAATGCATAGTTTCTTTAATAAATCACCTCTAAGACGCTCACTCATTAAATATCTACGCCGTTCGCCTGTAGATTGATCAATATACCTACCTTTGCCCCAACCATACCAGATTAGCGTTGTTAGTAATGTAATAGGATTATTAGGTCTGTGATTATCCTTGTTATATCGCAACACTTCAGCAGCAATTCGCTGAATTGTGTCCACAAACAATAAGGTAGTGGTTAAAATAATCACTACTCCCATACTAACTAAATGTTCATGCGATACCCCACTTAATAGCATGATTAAAATATCATTAAGAATATCCATTCACTTCCCCCATAATTTATGACACTTACTGAACTTCAACAGTTTTAGTGAATAACAATTTCATTCTTGCATTGTAGAACTTAACTGTTATTGGACCACTGGATGGTATTGGAATTTCTTGATTCGTACTATCAACATATTCGATTGGACCATCATTAATTTGGAACGGTAATCCAATAGTATAAGAAATCGTAAGTACATTGTTATAGGTTGTAACAACTGGTTCAAATAAATTATCGTCTTTTATGAAGCTAACACCACCGCTAGATAATGCGCATAGTTTAAAATAATCCAGCATAATACCTTCAAGACTATCACTATGAACCATTACATTATTGTCTAATAAATTATTTTTAATTTTGCCGATTACATCGGCATTTACATTATCGCCTTGTGGCCCCTGAATGCCTTGTGCTCCGTTTTCTCCATTATCACCTTTAGGGCCTTTCAGTAATTCCAGCTGCTCAGGAGTAAAGTCACTAAATTTAAAAGGTTCACCTTTAGGGCCTTTCAGTAATTCCAGCTGCTCAGGAGTAAAGTCACTAAATTTAAAAGGTTCACCTTTAGGACCTGGAGTTCCTGGTTCGCCTTTCTCGCCTTTTGGTCCTTGCACACCATCTTCACCTTTAGGCCCTGGTTCGCCCTTTGGACCTTGCAATTTAATAATTTGAGTTGCATCTTTAATATCAACTTTATCTTCTGTACCCATATAAATATTAATAGTATTTTCGCTCATATTATTTCCCCCTATTACTTATACCTTGTTTAATTATTATCTTACCTTTTACTAAGCATTTAATCGGCCTATTACCAGCCCAGGCGAACATATCCCAATAATAAGTACCACTATCAATCGAATTAGTATCTAATGTTAGATTGAGTTTGCTCTTTTCTCCTTCTAAAAGTGGTTGCTCACTATTTGTAATTACAAACCTACTTATTATTTCATCGTCCCAACTGTACCGTCTTAAACAAGCGAATACATCCTCAGCATTAGTTACTGAATCACATCCAATAGTTAACGTAATATATTCGCCTTGATACACCTGGATATTATGTTCGACTGGTATCATCTGTATCACCCTTGTCTGAATTTAGTAAATCATTATGTACGCACCCTTCAGTAGGACACGTTCCATCATCATTGAGTACTTCCCAACAGTACTCACAAAATTCCATTACAGGAACTTTACTATCGCCGATATATTTAGGCATATTATTGCACCTCCTTGATTCGTGCTACCATTTCACTATTTAACTTTATATATTGTGCACTAATTGCGTTAGTAGGTTTCCCCATTAGCAGCAATCGACGTTGAGCCTCTTCTAGTGTCTTAAATCGAGGTTCGTATTCAGCTTTTATGCCGTTAATTCTATCTTCTTTTGTCGGAACGTATGGATCAGGCTCAACGAATTTTCCGTTTACATACAATTTACCTTGCATGAATTCGTCTAACATCGCATCCCCATCTGCAGAATACACATGCTGCGCATTAGGGTAGTCGTGTTCAGCCTGTGCCATAATATCATTACGACTCAACGTGTTATCACACAGGGATGTAATACGTTCGCCTTTGTCATTTAAAATAAATACATATTGATTCATAGTACTATCCTTTCGGAGGTGAAATTATGCGCCGTCACGCTATTTTATTGAAACGTATGCAATGCAATACCATTACATTAAGGCAACTATTTAACGAGTGGTTACCAATTCACTCACAATCTATTTCTAGTAGTGCTATTAAGTCCTATTATGTTTCTTTTAAACACATATCCAACATAGCGGATATGCCTATCACGGATATTCATTTTCAGCACCTTCAAAATGTGATTAATTCCATGCACGTAAAAGGACTTTCCTACTCATCATGTAAGAAAGTCCGTACATTACTTAATCAATTATTTAATTACGCAATTATCAAGGATTACCCTATCACTAATTATACCCAACACCTAAATCTGGGGCCCAATATACCAACAATTAAGAGGAGAGTATTTACTCGCCAACAAATCAACAAATTATGGGCAATAGATACTTCTTATTCCCATATGATTTTAATACTGCTATACACAGGCCTCCGCATAGGTGAGCTTCTTAATTTACGTAAGCAAGACATCCATAGGCGATCGTCATACCTCATCGTAAGACACGCTAAAACAAAAGCCGGCGAAGGCCGTATCATTCCTATACATCACCGCATCATGCTACTAATTGAGCAGCTACACATTAACACTAGCGATTACCTATTCACTATCAGTTACACAACTTTTCGTAAACATTTCCAAGATATAATGAAGCAACTTAACTGCAAGCACACCATTCACGATACCAGACATACATTCGCAAGTCTACTTGACTCTATAGCGCCACCTAATACATTACGTTCTTTACTCGGTCATAAGCAAGGCGATATCACTACTAGAGTGTATACCCATAAAACCATTCATGAATTACGTAAAGCAATTGAACTATTGAAATAACTCCCCAGTGGGGACGCGATAACTATGATTCTGATGTGGAGAGTCATTGGGTTACTTTCCCAATATCGTTTAGTGAATGCTATTCTGCTGTGCCGGTTATAATTGGTGGTTCAAGCGATAGCATAAAGATTTACAATATTAATAAAACTGGCTTTGAAAAAGTTTCTTATTATAATTTTCAAACAAATAAGAGAGTCTCGAGGCCGTGTCTTTGGTTAGCAGTTGGTAAATCTTAATGCCCAGTGGGGAACTTTTAATAATATTCCTGTTGGCGGAAAAGTTAACTTTCCAATTTCTTTCCAAAAAGAATGCTTCACAGTAGTCGGGAATGACGTGAACAATAACAATAAATATAACCAAGTTCATTCATTTAGAGACTATACTAAATCTACTTTTAAAGTATTCTCTCAACCAGTATCATCTTCAGCCACTAGTTCGTCAGCTTGGGGTAAATATATTGCCGTAGGTAACTAGATAACACCTAGGGCGAACCAGTAATAGGAAGCAGCGTATCTATCACTTGCCGAAAATACAGCCTTAGTTGCGTTGCTCTCCGTCACGGAGTTAGCAAAATATCTAGGTGTATCAGAGCCTTCCCAGTATGCGTCAATGGCATTGGCCATAAATAGCGTTGTGAATTTGATTGGAAACCTTACCTCGCTCTTGGTCGCGTTATCCTGCCCGCCAATTCCCCACTGGATAGTGAAACCATTGGCATATTTTACGAAGCCCGCATTAGCATCGAGTTTGGATGCTACGATAGCACCCTGTCCCAACAGATTTTTTATATCTTTCAAATTTGAAACAGGATTCTCTTGCCAATCAGTTGCACCAAGGATTTTTGCAATCATTGCAGTAATAGCTGGGTGAGAGGAAATATCTGTGTTATGTTCTTTAAGCTGTTCTTGGTTAACTAATGCTCCCATGTTAACCGTTAGTGATACATTACCTGTATTACTAAATATCATCCCAATATTCAATTCCTGAGATACAACTACTGAGCCACCTTCTGCCGGCATTCTGTCTGGTTCAGGGTCTGTAAGGTACGCATACAATACTTCACCTTTATCAGGATCTTGTGCAAATAGTCCAATTTCAGACATGCGAAAAGCTTCCGTAATACCATTATTTGTAATAAACGTATCTACGCTTACGATTTTACCTTCTTGTTTAACTACGAAATTAGTAGTCTCCCATTTAGAGGAGAGTACATCAGTTAGTGTCAATGGATTCGTTGCATTAACACCACTACCTACTTTAATTTTAGTGAAGGTCAGTTTAGTTCTGCCTGCATTTACTTTTGCCTGCAAATCAGCACCGACATCAGTCATAGTTGCATTTGACCATTCTGCCATATATTCCTCCTATCTAACGCTATTATCTAGCGTTACATTAATCTTCGTTTTCTTCGATTCAACGGTATAAGACGTTACATGAGTATTCAAATTAATGCGCCATGCATGCGTGAAATCACACTTGATATTCACCTTTTTAGATACACCACACCACCCGGCAAAATACTTATTGAAGTTAATTCGTCGAATGAATTCAATACCATCTAACCAGGACCGTACATTCTTGGCCGTATTAATAGCACGTACAAGCTTAGAAATGTCCGATTCACCGGTTAATGGTGCCGTAATGAGCGTAACCTTGAAATAATAAGGCTTACCACCATACTCGAACCATTCTGCAATTTTCGAATCAGAATATACAGTTTGTACGGTTTTTTCAACCGCATAAGGTGTACCTTTATGGCGGTGAATATCAATTGAATTCTTTACCAATTCACGTTTCATTGCTATTGGTAACCCACTGTCATAATCATCTACATGTAATTGGTACGCTAAGTGATCAATTACACTCTCTGATTCAGTATCAATAGATGACCACAGTAGCAATGTATTCGTATTTATGAATTCAGCTAGTATATCATCCCATGTTTTAGCAAGCGCCTTTATTGGCTCCTTATCGATTGAAGAGGGAAGATGTTCCGCACTGGTATACTTACTATCACGTATCATTCTTCCTCACTTCCTGCTAGCACTACGGCGATTGTATTGGCTACTGCCACGCCACTTTGTTCTGCAATTGGAGTAAATACAGGGGCCGTTACTTCAACGCGTTTAATGCCAGATACATCCATGAGCATTTGCACCAATCGACTAGGCACTATATCACGGCCTAATTTAGATTTTTGCCATACTACATAGTCATTGACCGCTTTATCTGCCTTAGCTTTTACCACTGTTGCATCAGCGCCTTTTTCAATATAATACTTAGCATCGATGTTATATTGCGTAGTAGTGGGGGCTAATACAGTTAGCTTATCTGTTAACGGTCTACGTTTTTTATCAGACAAATAATCTGTAATAGTCTTAAGTAATTCTTGCCCTGGAATACCACCGCCAGATAATAATGGGTAGATATTAACTTCCCCAGGATGTGGAGAGGATACACCTACATCGGCCACTAGGTGTGATGCAGATTTTGTAAAATACTCATAGGCACCTTCAGGACCTGCCACGGAGAATGATTCAGGAGCCTCATGAATACGTTCACGATAGGCTTCATCATCTTCTGTATCGGAACCACCTTCAGATAATGTGGTGTTATTCATCGTATCCACATACGCTATAGGGTCAATAATTGTACTTATTTCACCTGGTTTAAACCCATTACCTTGTGCGCCTGTACGTTGTGCTTCTGCTTTTATAGATCCATTGAGTTGACCTGGTAGAATTACCAAAACCTCAACAGTAGCAAAATATTCGCCACCTTCTGTGGATATTCTTGTACCTTTTGGAATAATGACAGAATTTGTACGCACTGCTGACAATGTAGCTTGGATAGTTGTAGTCGCTTTTGTTGCCTGTAGTCGCTCAACGGCAGCAGGAACTGCTCCAACATGGTCCAAGTTATCACCTTCTGCATAGGCTAATAGATTTTGTTTAGCTGCATAATTTGCATCATTTAATAGTCGGATAATAATTTCCGAAATTACATTTAAAAATAAATTAACAGGGTCGCCCTCTCCCAAGGTTCGCCCTGTTATTGTCGTGTAAATATCAAATACCTTCTGTTGAACGTGTTCTTTATCTGTGTTAAAAAACTCAACATTAGGTAAATCAGATAATCTCATACAGTCACCATCACTTTCGGAATCAACTTACCATTTTGTGTGGCAGTGAAGGATATATCACTAATTTTGGCACGTGGTTCATACCGTTTAATTTTTTGGAATATGTCATTAGATAGATGCGCTTGTGCCTGATGGATAGGCATATCTATAATGCGACCATCAATACCAAACTCCCTATCTAGTGGCACACTACCACGAACAGTAGAAATAATCGTTTGCACATTCTGCAAAATCTCAGCGACTTCACTTTCAGGTGCTAGCGATATCCTATTGTCCGTAACTGGTTTAATTTCATACGTTGCTGACATGGCTAGAACCTCCGCAATATCGTATTAACTTTGTTAAACTTCTGACCATATTGGTTAAGCATGGACTTTTCTTCTACTGTGTTCTTGTCCGGATATTCCTCAAGAGTTAGTGATACTTCAATAGATTGCGTCTTACCATAAGCATCCGTGAATAGACTATCTTCGCTCATAGACATAATTACAAAGTAGTTTTGACTAACAGGCTTACCACCGATAATAAACGGCAATACAGCCCCTGTATCGCGATAATTCCTCAACTTCTTAACAGTACTATCTGGTGATTGGCCAAGCGATGAAGAAATAAGGATTTTACATGTAATTTGTTCTACATCTGGCCCACTAAATTGTTTAACAGGCTTTTCTAACATTAAATTATGTTTTTCCCATCTAGCACTACCTGAACGCGTTACATCAGATACAGTAAGCACATTGTCTAATGCGGTATAGAATACTATATCCGCCAAATAACCGATATACATTTATACCTCCTATACTGGTCCTGATGTTGTAGAACCGCCAGACTCAACACCACCATGTACGTGATGAACTAAGGAAATACCATTAACCACCACATCGCCACCACGTGAATTAATAGATAGCGTACCCCCAACATTAAGAGTCATATCTCCAGGAACAGTGAGCACACGTTTACCATTATCCGCACCATCTGGTGTTGGATCCGCACTACTAAAGAATGTGCCAATAATGAACCCATCAGAAAAGCCACGACCGGACCGATTAGGCAACATAATGCACAATACCTGGTCATCAATTGCCGGCATCCAATAGTCCTTATCATGTGCTGCACCTCGATTAATGACAGATAATGGCGCTGTTACAACACCTTCTCTATCTAGGCGTGTAACAACGGCTTTACCTTCTTCAGGAATTGTACTTGAAACATTTCCAATGAATATCATATCCGCTAATGTGGATAATATATCAGTAGCCATTTAAACACCTCCTTATATCAATCGACGTTGAATAATTGGCCCCTAATGTGTGTGTTGCTTTCGTAATTAAATAATTACCATCAAACACTCCAAACCCTTCTAGCTTAACCGTAACCGATGCCATAATAAGAGGATTCCCAGGGAAACTAAAAGACATTGTATCGGCTTCCTTATTGGCTTCTCTTAGCTTCTTTTTAGCCAATCTCTTTGCCTCAGACTTATCTTTTACCTGTTCATTGACTTCTAATACAGCAAGGTACGTATGCCCCTTACGGTCAGGATCTTCAAACGTATCCTCAATCACAGTTTTCTTATCCTTATTGGTGTATTTCACATGACATGCACGATATACCTCACGAGTTTTACTTTTATATGAATAAGATAACGCCCTAGTAATAATCAAAGGCGGTTGTTCACCTTCTTTAGTCTGTACAGGTTGATACTTGCCACCTGGTCTACGAATTATAACTTTAGGCTTCACATTTTCGTATTTGTAATCATCGAATATAATCAACTGTTCAGTGGATACTTTAAGAGAAAACCCCGCATCATTGCATAGTTTCTGCAAGAATGCGAGGTCTGATTCAGCACTTTGAGAGGCATCTTTTAACGGTGGGTCAAAATCAGCATCCCATACTAGCTTTAACTTATTATCTTTTGCCTTTTCGGTAGCAATCGCTTTCAGCGTTGTGGCTTTCCACGATTTGTCTTTCTTTTTCTCCCGTAAGTCAGTACTACCGATAATAGCGACACCTTTGATTTTGACTACATCTGGAAGGCTACTTCCTTCGAATTCATCAATTTCAAATTTGCCGATTGGTAATGTAAATTGTTCATCCCCTAATTTCTCCCATGCTACGGTATTAATAGCGACTTCTAGTAAGGATCCTTTCACAGGATACCAATCACCGACCCATAGACGGCCCCTATCCTCTAATGAAATGACCACATCATCTACAGTCCCTGAAAGGTTATCTGTGAAAGTTATATCAAGAAGGTACTTACTAATATCGTCTGTGATGTCCTTTGACTCCTTACTCCCCCAATGTTGATACCCAATCGTACACCATGCCCGCCGTGCTAATTTCGTTTGTGGTGTTAAGTCTTTCTTCCATTTTTGGACCTTAGCTAGGCTTTTTTGTAAGCTCATATACTATCGCCTCCATGGTGGTAAGAATTCAGGTAAGGAATCAGCAGGGACATCTGGGCATGTCAACACAACACCAGCGGAAAATATCGCCGTATTATGGTGCTTTTGATTGGCTTCTAATAATAGATTGATGTATCGTTCATTACCGTACACCTTATAGGCGATTAAATCCCACATATCCCCTTGTATTGTTGTATAGTTAGTCATAACTCAACCTCCGTTGTCCGGCGGTATAGCTACGCATCATTTGTTCAAATTCACGCATTTTAGCATCTAATGCTGACATAATATCATCTGTTGAAGAACCATTACCCGCGTTAATAACTGGTGCGAATGTAATTTGAACAGGTGTACTACTATGACTAGATGAGGATGTTACAGGTACGCTAGGTGCTAATGATACAGTAGGTGCTACAGCTGACTGCGCACCACTCACACCTAACATTCGCCCTGCCGTTTGCCATAAGTTCATAGCATTTGCACTACCATCAATAGGTACAATTACTTCAGGATATCCAGCTTCACCAATCAATGCAACTTCCGGAGATGTAATAACACCACCATTAGCATACGCATTACCGCCTGCAGCTTGAACACCTACAGTAAATCCACCACTAAATTGTGCCTTAATACTATCCCATGCACCTGAAATTGCATTAGACACAGCACTAGGAATTTGTTTAATCCAATCTAGTACCGCATTATATGCATCACTTGCCCATTGACCTGCGGCAGCTACGAAACCGGCTCCCGCATCAGCACATGCACTTGGTAAATTCATAATGAAATTAATAACATCGTTAACCAAACTACTAATCCACGATGTGGCCGTAGCATATGCCTCAGAGGCAAACGAAATAACCGCAGCTACAAACTCAGCACCCAACGTGATCATGTACATGGGTAAATTGATTAAGAAGTTATAAATATCATCGACCATGGCACTAAAGGTAGTGACTGCGAAGTTATAACACTCTGTCGCGAATGAGACGACGGCAGATATAACAGCAGTACCAACTTGTACCGCAATCTCTGGCAATCGCATAATAATGCCTATTATGAGCCCTACGGCCATGCCAATATATGTTGGTAAGTTTAACCATAGATTTACATAGGCAATTATTGCCGCTTTCAACGCATTAAATACGCTAAGGCCTAATGATAAAAACCCATTAATTACTGTCATAATACCAGATATAATAGCACTCCATGCGGAACTTAAAGCAGAACACACGCTATCCCATATTGAACTCAATCCAGAACATACACTATCCCAAACAGATGTTAATGTAGCACAAATAGTATCCCAGTTAGTTACTAATAGGTATATCACTGCAATAATCGCCATAATAGCAATTACCCAAGGCCCACCTATTAATGCACCCGCTGCTTTAAACGCACCCATTGCCGTTTCTACACCTTTAAATGCCGTGGTAATTGTAGTAATACCTGATGCTAACTTAGTAGCCGTGCCATATAGTAAGGCTAATTTCAAGCCATTAGTGACTACGGCGGCAATAGCTTCCTTATTATCCTTCATGAAGGTTACAACGGCTTGTAATACCGGTATCAGTGCCGGTAATATTTGCTGAGCAATTGGTATAAATGCCTGTGCCAAACCCAATGCAACTTGCGTAGCTTCCGCTTTCAAGATGTTCATTTTAAGCCATATTTCATGGAGTGATTTAGGATCTATGCCAACACCTTTGATTTGTGACGCGGCTGCTTGTGCATCCGCGTAATTTTCAAAGACTTTAGTAAGCTCCATTCCTTTGGCACCTAATGTTTCAAGCATGAATTCTTGTCCACGGCCTTGTGCCACTGCATTTTGGTAGCCTTTAGCCATTGCATCCAACTGTTGATTCATAGGCAATAACTTGCCATTGGCATCGGTCAAGGATACACCAAATTGACTGAGGTATCCTTGCAATGCTTCTGCACTTTTACCGCCACCGGCTAAAGTCTTATCCATTTTAGCGAATGACTTAGCCGCCGCTTCTACATCAACACCACTTAACGTCATAATCTTCTTAAATTGAGACGTCTCGGCAGTCGTCATATGCAGTTTATTGGACAATTGATAGAGTGCTTCACCGGCATTAACCACATTATCGATAATGGCACCAATACCAAACCCACCGGCGGCAACCATAGCGAAACTTGCAAGCTTTCCTGTAATACCACTTACCGCAGCACTAGCACCTTGCGCAGCTGATGCAGCACCTGCTAAAGGACTTGCACCACCCATTTTACTGATTGCATTTTGATGCGCTGTCTGGCTTGCGATATTAGACCGCAACTGGGCTTGCCGTTGCAACATCGAATTTAACTTTTGCTCAGCTGCAATTGCTGCATTCCTGTCACTAGCATTACCAGTCTTTTGCGATATAGCTTGTAACTTTCTATACTGCTCCTGTTGGTCTTTGATTGCATTAGATAATTTGTTGAGTTCCTGAGATGCTTTTGATACGGAGGAGGATAACCCGCCATCGAGTTTACCTTTAATGGCAATCGCCATTTCTAAGACTTTATTGGCCATTACTTTCTCCCTTTCATTGCTTTATTCTCGCGCTCGATACCATCACTAATGAGCTGAACGTGGACTATGAACTCATTCACGTCTAGCTCTCGAATGAAGTAATCCATCGGTGTGCTAGTATATTTGCTACACGTAATCGCACACTCGGTAAAATACCGTTCTAGGTCTGTTATTTTTCGGAATTGAGCAAAAAATTCTGTACCTCTAAGCAGACTCTCGTGAAATCAGCAGCCGGAAGACTATAAATATCATCCACTTTACATCCGCATGCAGCAGCTGCTACATGTGCTTGATATGTCATAGATAATGCTGGAACTGTAATAGTTCTATCTTCATTCTTAGCAGACTTTTCGCATTTAATTAATGTGTATCCACTGATTCCTTCAAATTGTAAGGAATGTCCAGCTTTTACTAATTCAATACCAGTTTGTTCATGTGTTTCGTTCATAGTGTTATGTTTACTCATTAGTGATCGTCCTTTCTACAGACTAAATACCGAGTGCAGCACGAACATCGCCAAGGAAGTCAGTGCCATCAGAAATAGAATCTTTATAAGCATATTTATCGATTTCACGAACCACCTTGCCATCTTGTTCAAGTTTCAAGTATGTAGTTTCAATTTTGTTAGTTGCATCGATAGTATTACCAGATTCATATGTGCCATTTTCTTTAGATTTAGCACGGCCACGAATAACGGCACGTGTAGGCACGATTACATATTTATCTTTACCACTATCCCAACATTGGATAGCACCGCGCACTTCTAAGCGTACGCCACGGCCACCTGTAAGGCGGTGTGTAGTTTCTGTTGGAGTGTTCCATGTAAGTTTAGTTTCCATAGAGGAGTAGTGACCAATAACTGGCGCTTCTACTTCACCTGCAATACCCACACCTTTTACAGTTTGAGTCATTACAGATTCACTAGGTAATTCCACTTTGGCAACACCTAAACAGTTGTCAGAACCTTCTTCATATACACGAAAGTCATTAAGTACTTCCGGTACTTGATTGATAGATGCCATGATTAATTACCCCTTTCTATACTGTTTGAAATAACGTTTTGAAATATGAAACATCGTATTCAGAAATGCTTTCAATTTCTTGCGCTGGAATTGGAGGTGTACGGTATTTGTGGAATCGGATAATACCATTCAACAAATCTGTTGTAGGGTTTTCTGCTTCTTTAAATTCAATACGACCACCCAAGATAAAGCCACGAGAAGTAAGACCGTTAAGACGGATTGTTTCACTATCAAGAATTGTCTTAATATTACGTGGCAAGATAGGCATATCCACCTTTTGCCAATAGGTTAAGATGAATGTTTGGTCATCCCAATCATTGAAACGGCGTACACAAATGAATGTATCCTTAACATCAGTTGTGCCAGGATATGCACCTGTATAGTTGCCCCAAGATACCCAACCATTGATATTAACGGCTGTCATAATACCTTGAGAGTTCAATAAGTTAGCTTGGGAATGTGTAAGCATAACTTCCTTACCATTAGCTAAGCACAAGCCTGTGATGTTCATAGACTTATTGGAAGGCGATAACGTAGGAATATCGCTATTGGATGCATCGCATTTACCAATAATACCCATGATATGTGTAGACATATGGAACATGTAATCGCCATTGCGGACCATTGGCCAACATACGACTTCAGATTCACCTGTATAGCTATTCCCTTTCTTCCATTCGTAAGCATCTGTGTATTTAACAACTTGTGTAGTATCAATATCTACCAACGTAGTCGCACCAAATAAGTTATTAATAACACGAGATTTTGCTTTCATTACGGAAGCCACTGTAGGATTTTGAGAGAATCCAGGTGCAGCAATAAGACCAGGTACAATGCCAAAATGATGATAGATTGTATCAATTAATTCAAAACCTGTTGCTTTTTCGTTACTATCCACACCGCCGATTACGTTTTTATAATCAAAGTTTTCTACATCAAGTTCATCATATGTGAGGTTCAATGTAGTTGCGGAATCTAATTTACCACCTTTGACAACAGAGATGATCAATTGATTCTTGTCATCAAATGCAGCCGTGTAGTCTGTATTGGCCACACCTGTTTGGCCTGCACCAGATACTTGCAAGGTATTGAGCAATACTGCTGCTTTTACAATGCATTTCTTTTCTGTCAATGTAGCAGTTGTCGTGGTTGATTTCTTATGCTTAGCAGGATCCAAAACGTTAACAAATACGATTGGAGCTACACCATACAATTTGAATTGTGCGTACATTGCTTCACATAATGTAAAATGTGTCCAATCTTCTGAATAGCCAAGTTGTTGAACAGCTTCTTCCCAGCTGTAACAGATTATTGGCTTATTAACTACTGCGCTAGGGTCTTCTGTAAGGTGTACTGGTGCAGTACCGAACACAATTGGAAGGCCGGCAGTAGTTTGGATAGGAGCAATTACAGAGGTAGCTTGCTCACTTGTTTTGACGCCATGATAAAAGGCCATTTACTTCACTCCTTTATAATTCTTCAATGCGTTTACATAGAATACATTTAATTGTGTGCCTTGTGTTCTCACATCAATCATTGCTTGATTGAGTTCATCTAAAGGCACGAATAAATGCATAAAAATAGGGTCTTCCGCTTCCGGCAGTGGTGCACCATCGCTAAATACCATGAATTGATTTAGCCGGCTACTGCGGAACGAAGGCCCAACATATACAACAGGGTTCATCGTTGTCTCCTATTCAATTACTTTATTATCCGTAAATATCTTATTTAGA
>QWCF01000426.1_pt1 | contig 16257 bp, 12 predicted proteins | sample 1972521 | NCBI WGS metagenome assembly QWCF01 (sample SAMN09866715, study PRJNA288562) | Human oral metagenome isolate term4_saliva, whole genome shotgun sequencing...
CCGCCCCCCACCCCATCGCTCCGCACATCCATCTCACCACCCCCGGGCACATCAGACGATTGCTCGGCGACGACCTCCCCGACCCGCTTTCCGACGAAGCCATCGCACCCGACACCTCTGACGATCCCGACACCCTCGATGCCGCCACTCTTTTCGACATTCCCAACAGCGAAAACGACATTTGCAATAACGCTGCCGACAATCCCGACGACAACCTCGACGACATTACCGACGACAACGACGCTGCCGGCAAGACCTCGCCGCTCACCGCCGCTCAATTCGACGCCTCGCACCCCGAAGCCGATTTCGGTCTCGTGATCATCGACGAAAGCCACCGCCTGCGCCACCACGAAACCTGTGCTTACCGTCAGCTCGACGAGCTCATCAGCAACATCTCCGCACGCCACGGTCTCTGCCCCTATGTCGGTCTGCTCAGCGCCACACCGCAAAACAACAAGCCCACCGATCTGCAAAACCAGCTCTACCTTTTCTTCCGCAATCGCACCGCCACCACCCTCACCAAGGCCGACGGTGGCAACCTCCAAACCTACTTCCGGCGCATCAATCTCGAGTATCACAGCATCATCCGTCGGCGCTATCCCAGACCCACCGACCCCGATTTCGGAAAGCCTCTCTCACCCGAAGAAGCCGAGCAACTCAACGCCCGTCTCGCCCGTCTCTCGGCCGATCTCCGCGACCACGTGCTGCAAGACCTCCTCGTGCGCCGCACCCGCACCGACGTGCAGCGCTACTACCACGCCGATCTCCACTTTCCCGAGGTGGTCGGCCCCGAAAGTCTGCACTATCGGCTCAGCCCCAGCCTCTCTCGCCTCTTTGCCCACACCGTCAGACTCATCGGTCCACGAATCTGTTCATTTTTCAAGACCGAAGATTCGTCAGGCCCCCAATTTATTGCTTCCGACTTCCACTCCATTGGTGGCTTAACCTACTCCCGCTACCGCGCCCTCGAGTTTCTCACCACCCCCGCCCACATTCAGCGCTACGCCTGGCGCAACATGACCACCGACCGCATTTCGCGTCAGCTCGCCCTCCTGAGTCAGATCAATCTCATCAAGCGATTCGAGAGTAGCTTCACGGCCTTCAAAATCTCACTCCGCCACCTGCGGCAGAAAACGCAAGTCATGATCGACATGTGGGAGCACGACGCCATTTTCGTGTGCCCGGCCTTCGACGTCAACGCCCTTTTCGACCTCTCCGAGCGCTACAAGCAAACGGGCATCCACCTGACGTTCGACGACGTGGCCGCAGAAATCCGCCAAAAGATCGCCGCCCTTCCGCCCGAGAAGAACGCCAAGGGGCAAAACGCCGAATACCACCGCGACGACTTCCACCCCCTCTACATCGAAGCCCTGCACAGCGACCTCGAATTTCTCAATGCGCTCATCGACGACTGGAACAATTATTCCGACGACCCCAAACTCGACACCTTCAAGCGCCACCTCCTCCCCACCCTCCTCGACCCCGCGCGCAACCCCTCGGGTCTGCTGGTCATCTTCACCGAGAGCGCCGACACCCTCCGCGCCGTGGCCCACGCCATCGAGAGCGTCGATCCCGATCTGCCCGTGCTCACCGTCACCTCCGCCAATCGCCGCGACGTCGAACCCCAACTGCGCGCCAATTTCGACGCCAACTACCGTGGCACCCCCCGCAGCGACTTCCGCATCCTCGTCACCACCGACGTGCTGGCCGAGGGCATCAACCTGCACCGCGCCAACACCATCCTCAACTACGACACCCCGTGGAACGCCACGCGCCTCATGCAGCGCATCGGCCGCGTCAACCGCATCGGTTCCACGGCCGATCGGGTCTACGTCTACAACTTCATGCCCAGCGTCGAGGGGGATTCCATCATCCGGCTGGTGCACAAGGCCCACACCAAGCTGCAAACCTTCCATCATCTCTTTGGCGAAGACAGCCGCATCTTCACTTCGGCCGAAGAAGTGGTGCACCACGAACTGCACACCGGCAGCGTGAGCTCGGAGTTCGAGCGCTATCTCTACGAGCTCAAGCGCTACAAAGACGTATTGTCGGGGCTGAAATTCAACGATAAAAAGAGAAAGAAGATTTTCGGCTTTACAGCCGATGTAAACATTTACGGTTGATAAGCTGATTCCATTTCTGCTCGCCCCCATCGGCAACGGGGAGTTCGTTGATGTTCAAAAGCGATCGCTTCTTCTCGTCTTTGATAGTACGGATTTCGCAGTCCTCTTCCGTAAACTCTCTCTTATATAATCCCGAATAGGCTTTTTGTCGTGCCTCGCTGAGGAGTTTCCGTGCGATACATCTCCGCCATTCTGTCGTCAGAAAAATCCTTTTTCGGAGCATCAGACGGATATTCAAAAGCTGGTAGAAGCTGGAAAAGCCACTTTGTCCCAATCTACAATAGTTTTATTGAATAGGATTCTTGCCAAAATGTCACCTCTTTAATTCTGGCACACTACTTGCATTTTTAATCTGTAAAGTAATAATGGTAGTTATGGATTTTTTGAAAGACAACTCTGTATGGATAACTCCTCTTCTTGTTGCTATTGTTGGAGGTGTTATTAGTGGTATTTTTCACCTGATCAAAAAAGGTGGAAAAAGTAACAAGCAGACAATTAAAGATGTTCAGAATAGCACTATAAATCAGGTAAACGGTAATAACAATGAATTTCGGAAATGATCAGAAAATAGAGAGTGTTAATCAATCCACCATAGTACAAGCAAAAGGCGACATTAACTTTAATGGCATTACAGCTGAAACTGCTATGGAAATCTGCAAATATGTAGTAAAAGCGGAGTTAGCTGTTTACACTCAGGATGCAAGGGTAGAGGCCGAGAAAAGATTATCGGACATATCGAAAAAAACAATAGACCGAATAACTTCATTAAAGGAGGATTTATTATATCGTTTCAAAGAACCTGCAATTCAGATGGCATTAAATGAGACATTTAAAAATCATATAGCATCTGGCAATAAAGAATTAGGCGAAAATCTTATAGATTTACTAATAGAACGATTGAAAGTACAAGAAAGAACAACAAAACAATCTATAATAGATGAGGCTAGAAATATAATACCCAAACTGTCTTCCAATACAGTTTCATTATTGGCAATAATGGTTTTTAGCAAACTAATATTTCCATACAACAAAAAACAATATGATGATTTATTATTGAAGCTAGCTCCATTAGTGGGAAGATTAAAAAATATAAGTTCATTAGATATAGCCCACCTAAAGCAAGTCGGATGTGGCTATGGAACACCGGCAATCCACTTTACAGAGTCACTTGAAAAAGTGCTACTTTCTATTTATGATTTATTTTTCAGACACAATATATCATTAAACGAATTAAACAGTGTTTTTCAGAAGCATTCTCAACTAATAAATTCTCTTCATACCGATTTTCCATATATAATGAGTTTGTTTTCAACTGAAGGACAATATGCGTCTTTTAATATCGGAAGTACCAAGACTGTAACAGTATCATTCAATCAAGCGAATAAAGGTTATTTAATTCCCCTGTTTGAAGACTTAAAAAATAAAGCAATTCCTTTTACAGAAGATGAGGTTCGTTATTATCATATTCAGAAGGATAGTCGGTGGCAATTTGCATTTGAAATTTTCAAAAACGAACAAATAACGACTTTTCAATTAAATCCCGTGGGAACATATATTGGAATCAGGCAATTAACCAAAATATGCGAGAAGCCTATACCAATGTCATTATTCTATGTTTAGAGTAAAACTATGAGTAATTACACCCATGAAGAATTAATTAAGGATAACCTCTAATGCATCATCCCCTGCATCTGCTTATAAGAGTGAAGGAAGATAGTTTCGCAACTTCACAACAATAGCGGACTCTATATTTTTGTCAGCGAACTATCTTATTGGATAATAGGATGTTACCATTTAGCGGTGGATGAATAGGCAACGATTTAAAAATAAACGGAGTGCATTGAGGCGCATTGTTTTGAATAGCCAAAGAACGCTCACTTCTATTACTTGCAAATATACACATTAACGAGTGAAAGTGAGCGTATTCCGGCAGCACGCCGCCCGCTGCGCCTTCCCCGCCGAAGAGAGTTGGGTGTCTCTCGCCCATCGAGGCGGCCATCAAACGCAAAATCGAGGCCGTCGGCACACCGCTTAATGAGTGGGACATTTCGATAAACTACGGTATTAAGACCGGTTGCAACGAAGCCTTCGTGATCACCACCGCTCGTCGCGACGAAATCCTCGCCACCTGCCACGATGAAGCGGAACGCGAACGTACAGCCGAACTCATACGGCCTCTTTTGACCATCAACGGGCCTCCCATTGCCGATGGTGTGAACAGAAATGGAAACAGCCTATCAAGCGTAACTGCTCGCAACGGTTATAATCGATTTTTCTTTCACAGACAAGAATAAAAACAAGAAAAAACGCTCATTTACGACACGACAATGCAGAAGTAAGCCTCGTAAAAAGCTTGCACACGTTCACAGAATATCGGTTCATTCGTGCACACACCACACAAGCGGCAGTCTCCGTCGGGAGGCTGCCGCTCACGCTTCGGGCGAAGCCTCGCCACACTAGCACAGAGCGCCGCGCGCCGTCAGTCCACCACAAAACGCGCATCGGCCAGGAAGCGCGCCAGCGTGTTGCGGTCGCAACGACAGATTTGCGCGATGTGTTTCTTGGTGAGCCCCTCGGCTAGGAGGTCGGCAATGAGGCGGCGCTTGGGATAGAGCTTGTGTTTCTCGGGCGCGGTGCGACGTCCCTTCGGTCGGCCGAGCACCACACCCTCGGCCCTCCGCCGCGCGAGGGCTTCGCGGGTGCGCTGACTGATGAGATTGCGCTCGATCTCGGCCGAGAGCCCGAAAGCAAAGGCCAGCACCTTGCTCTGAATGTCGTCGCCCAGCCGATAGTTGTCTTTGATTGTCCACACGCGGCACTCCTTGGTCATGCAGAGATTGAGAATCTCCATGATCATGAAGAGATTGCGCCCCAGGCGCGAAAGTTCGCTGCAGATGATGGTGTCGCCGGGCGCCACGCGGCGCAGCAGCGCGCCGAGTGCCCGCTTGTCGTAGGCCTTGGTGCCGCTGATGGTTTCCTCGATCCAGCCGTCGATGTGCAGCGCGTGGCGGCTGACGAAGGCATTGATCTCGAAGCGCTGGTTCTCGACCGTCTGTTTGTCGCTGCTCACGCGGATGTAGCCGTAAGTCATAAGTGAAGGAGAAGAGTGAGGAGGTGAAACGAAAAGCGCCCCCGCCGCCCACCGCGCCACGAAGGCCGTATGCACGACGAAAGCGGGGACAAATTACGCATTTCAGCCGATTTCTTGGCGCGAATTATGCTCTTCATCACACTGACTGTGCGAATATACCAAACGACTAATCCCCACACTAAACTCAAAAAGCGGGGCCTTTTCAAGAAAAAAGTGGAACATTTCGCGGGGCAAATGGGCGAAATGAGAAAAAAGTTGTACATTTGCCGTGGATAAAAAAACGAACAATGCAAGAATATGGGTAACCGTGACAAACGACTCGACATGCTTCGGCTGGTGCTGAACCGCACGTCGGTGGGGAGCCAAGAAGAACTCCTCGAACTCTTGCGCGCAGAGGGCTACAAAGTGACGCAAGCCACGCTCTCTCGCGACCTCCAGAAGCTGAAGGCGGCCAAGGTTTCGGGCGACGGGGGCTACCGCTATGTGCTGCCCGAGCACCCGGCCTACGTTCGTCAGCTGGCACCATCGATCCACACGCCGCAATTTCTGCGCTCGTCGGGTTTCCTGAGCATGGAGTTCTCGGGCAACCTGGTGGTGATGCGCACCCGGCCGGGCTATGCCACGAGCATCACGACCGAAATCGATGCGCACGAACCCGAAAGCCTGTGCGGCACGATCGCGGGCGACGACACCATTCTGGCCGTGATCCGCGAGGGCTTCGAACGGGCCCGCGTGGTCGAGGAGCTGGCGCAGATCCTCCCTGCCGTGCGCGGACAATTGTGATGCCGTCGAACGCGGGAACTCGTAGATGAGTAAACAAGGTAGACGAGTAAACAAGCGGACCCGTAGACGAGCAAGTGCGGGAACCCGCAGACAAGTAAATCGGTAAACGAGTAAACCCGCGGACCCATAGACGAGTCGACGCGTGGATTCATAGACAAGTAAATCGGTAAACGAGTAAACAAGCGATCGCGGCGACCGTATTGCGCGCCGCACAACAAACCCTCCCCACCCCATGCCCAACTTCCTGAAAATCATCATCTCTCTGGCAGTGGTGATTGCCGTCTTCTACTTCACTTCCACGCCTTCGCCCACAACCACGCTGGTGCGCCTGGGCTTTCTCGCCGCGCTGATCGGCTTCACGCTCTTCAGCCTGTTCCGCCGCAAAGACAAAGACGACGACGAATAGTCGGCACTGCCCGACACACAAGGCGCGCAATGAGAGGCACATCGCCCTGAACGCGCAGTCTCCACTAAAATAAAACACGAGAGATGCGCCCGCCCGGTAACATTTCTCTCGTTGATCGTCCGGCCACTACGACCGGTTTCCGCCCGGCGTAAGACAAGTGGCCTAAGTATATTCCCGAAGTTCAAATCTTATGCTGAAACTTACACTCTACTTCTTTCGATCCTTCTTCATCGTAATGGGCCTGTGGCTTTTGGTCGAAATGTTCACCCAGCTTCCGTTGCAGCAGACCTGGGCACTGCTGTGGCCTGCGCTGATGATGGGCTTCGTCATCGGCGGCACCGGCGTCATCGAAAAGTATTTCCGCGAACGCAAACGGCGAACACAAAACGCCCACGCGGCGGAACCCACAACCGACGAGTTGACACAATAAACGCGTCGACCCATCAACCCTAGCGGCACGCTAACGATTAGCGTGCCGCTAGGGTTTTATTATTCCTCCTATCGCCATGCTGACAAAGCAGTGGACGCATGGGTAAAAAACAAAACGCGAGCGTCAGACGCTCGCGTTGACGGCTTTACACCGCCTGACGAATGGGCAAAGCGGTGGATTAAAAGTACTTGCACCTCGACTTCAAGGGACGAACCCCTCAAGCACTCGGCGAGCGAGTAAGCCAACGATTGCGGCCACCGTGAAACTCAGGAAAGTGCCCAGCAAGATATATTCGGTGCGCATGAGCTCTTTGTTGTTGCGCAGTTCCCCAAAACGAAACACCGATTTTGCCGCGAGCAGGTAGCCGATTCCCTCCATCCATCCGCTCAAGATGAAGGATACGATCATGACCCGCTCCAAATAGCCGATGTAGGTGCCGGCGAGCGGCAGGCTCTTTTTGTCGGTGGTGTGGGCAAATCCACTGAAAAAGATTTGGATGAAAACCGCAGTGGGCTTCAGCACGACGAGATAGGCCAAAGCGCAGATGCCGACAGCCGTCCAATCGATGATGGGGTGTAGATCGAGACAGCCCGACAGCCGGAAATAGACCCAAACCAAGACCCCCAAGTGGAAGATTTGGTCGAAGAGGAAGAGCATCATCTTTTTGCGATCGATGAAGGGCTTGTTGCCCTCGTCTGCCCCGCGTTGTCTATCGGCAGGTGGGGTCATGCGCTGCTCGGCTAAGGCTTTGAGCACATCAACAACGAAGTGCGTGCTCCCGACCAACAGGGGGAGTGTCCAACACTGCCATTCGGCGATGAAAACATAGACTGTGGCGGTGTAAATGAGAGCATGCAGGGCCTGATAGCCCCAGCCACTGAGGGCGGGGAGCGACTTTTTCTCCTCGCACATGGCTGTCCACTGCAGCAAAAAGTCGCCTATGAAATGCGCAAGAAGCAAACGCACCATCAAGAAAGCATTTATCGTATTCACGGAGGGGGATTATGGGTTATTTCGTTGGTTTTGTATGGCGATGATGAGCGATGCGACTCGATCCAAGTACATCCTGATCAATTTCACTTTTGCCTTTTCGAGCCTCTTCCTCACGTTTTGCTGCGAGGTGCCATTCTTTTCAGCCAGTTCGCCTTGACTCGTCTCATAGAGCAGGGCTTGGTACATGATTTTGCTGTGGAGTGCACTCCAATTTGAGACGATGTCGTCGACAAAAGCCGTTTCGACGCGAAGCTCTTCGTTCGCTGTTTCGGAAGGGGTTTGCACCATGAGTCTTTGTTGCTTGCCCAATTGGTCAAACCCTCGCCCTGAAAGCACGAAGGCTTCCCCGTCGGACTGCGAAACGGTCGCATCGCGATAAGCAACGTCGCCGATGCCCACCGAGATGCGCGCATCTAGCTGCTGTTCGCCGGCACGGAGTGCCGACATTCTCAGGCCTGCTCGGAGTAGAAGGGCCACCAGCGGTGCGCATTCGGGCTTTTCGACCCACACCTGGAAGCTGTCGCCGCGGAAAATGTCCACCTGGAGCTTCAGTTCCGGGCGGCACTGAGCGATCTCGCGAATGAGCTCGTTGAGGAGCGCAGGCAATGTGCCGCGATCCTCGATTTTGATCTGCGTAGATCCGACCACATCGGCCGTAATTACACCTTTCATTGCATTATTTACACTTTACATCACAACCTCCACGGGTTGTTTTTCGGTATTACAACCGCCAAATCGTTAATTCAGGTAACACTCTTGCCGTTCGTTCGAGACCGATCGGCAACTGCCGAAGTTCGGCACGCGAAGTCCGCAAGTGCCTCGTGCGTAGGTGCGCGGCAACGTTTCGACCGAGGGGCGGCGGTGCCCCACACGTGCAAAAATACGATATTCTTTTGGGTGGGCTGTTTTTCAGAGAAGGGAAATGACGTAGCCTGCGGGGCGAAGACGGCACGACATCGGCTGCTGCCTCGGCGGCCGTGGACGCTGCGGGCAGACCGAGCGAACGCTTGGCCACACCCGGCGAACTCCCGGACACATCGGGGTACAAAAAAGCGAGCGGCGCGCCGAGAGTGGCGGGCCGCTCGCGTTGGGAACGGAGAGATCGGGGGGCACAGCGCGCAGCACCGTGCGCCTGGGCTCACTCCTCGATGAGGGTGGCGAGACGGGCGCGGTAGGCGTCCCAGTCCTCGATGGGGCGACGGGCCACTCCGCTCTCGATGGCGGCACGAGCCACGGCGGAGGAGACTTCGACGATGAGGCGCTTGTCGACGGGCTTGGGGATGAAGTAGTCGGCGCCGAAGGTGAGCTCCTTCAAGCCGTAGGCCTGGGCCACATATTCGGGCACGGGCTGCTGGGCGAGGGCGGCAATGGCGCGCACGGCGGCCTGCTTCATGGGCTCGTTGATGGCGGTGGCGGCGACATCGAGGGCACCGCGGAAGATGTAGGGGAAGCCGATGACGTTGTTGATCTGGTTGGGATAGTCGGTGCGGCCGGTGCTCATGAGCACATCGGTGCGGGCGGCTTTGGCCTCCTCGTAGGTGATTTCGGGCACGGGGTTGGCGAGGGCGAAGATGATGGGGCGCTCGGCCATGGAGCGGACCATATCGGCGTCGACAATGTTGCCTTTGGAGAGTCCGACGAAGACATCGGCGCCGCGCATGGCCTCTTGGAGGGTGTGGACGTCGGTGCGGGCGGTGGCAAACTCGCGCTTCTGCTCGTTGATGTCGGTGCGGGCGGTGGAGATGACGCCGCGGGAGTCGAGCATGACGAGGTTTTCGCGGCGCAGGCCGAAGGAGAGGTAGAGGCGGGCGCAGGAGATGGCGGCGGCTCCGGCACCGTTGACGACCATGCGGACGTCTTCGATGCGCTTGCCCACGACTTGGAGTGCATTGAGCAGGCCGGCGCAGGAGATGATGGCGGTGCCGTGCTGGTCGTCGTGCATGACGGGGATGTCGAGCTCGGCTTTGAGGCGGGTTTCAATCTCGAAGCATTCGGGGGCCTTGATGTCTTCGAGGTTGATGCCGCCGAAGGTGGGGGCGATGGCCTTGACCACTTGGATGAAGCGCTCGGGGTCGTGCTCGTCGACCTCGATGTCGAAGGAGTCTACGCCACCGTAGATTTTGAACAGGAGGCTTTTGCCTTCCATGACGGGCTTGCCGGCGAGTGCGCCGATGTCGCCGAGGCCGAGCACGGCGGTGCCGTTGGAGATGACGGCCACGAGGTTGCCCTTGTTGGTGTAGCGGTAGGCGTCGTGGGGCTGTTTCTGGATCTCGAGGCAGGGTTCTGCCACGCCGGGGCTGTAGGCGAGCGAAAGGTCGTGGGCGGTGGCGTGGGGCTTGGTGGGAACGACGGCGATTTTGCCGGGACGCCCCTTTTCGTGGTAATCGAGTGCTTCTTGTTTGGTGATTTGTGCCATGGTGATGATGGAGAAGTTAGAATGAATGTGTGGACAAAGTTACGTTTTTTCGCCGAGACGGGGTAAGGTTGGGGCGTTTTTGTGTCGGGTGCGGTGAAGGCGTGGACGCCGCCTGGGGGCGCGTCGTGCCGATGAGGGGCTTTGCCTTCGCGCTCGGCGGGGGCGTGCCGACGGATGGGGGAACTTCGTGCTGAAAGGTGGAGGCTCGGCGCGAGAATGAGCGGGTTATCGGCTCGTCGGCGGGGGAACGGAGTGGGAAGGTGGGAGGCTCGAGGCAGAAAAGCGGGAGTTCGGCGCGAGAATGAGCGAGTTTTCGGCTCGGTGGCGGGGGATGTGCGAGCGGAGGTGGGAACTTGGCATGCGAAGGCGGGAGAACGGAGCGAGAATGAGCGTGTTTTCGGCTCGGCGGCGGAGGGTGTGCGAGCGGAGGTGGGAACTTCGTGCGCAGAAAAGTGGAGACTTGGCGCAGAAAAGCGGGCGGGACTTGCGCAGGGGTACGAAAAAACCGCTCGCACATGCGGGGCACGGTGCGAGCGGTGGGATATGGAGCCCACTCCGCGGGGGAGGGGCGCAAGTTGAGCAAGGGGATCGGTTTAGGGCATGACGAAGCGCTGGGTGAGTGTGGTGACCTTGTTGGACACGCGCACCACATAAGCGCCGGGCATGACGACGGTGCCGGTGTTTTCGCTGCCGGGTTCGACAGTGAAACGGGCTTGGATCTTACCGGCTGCGTCGAAGACGAGGGCTTCGGCGGGCTGGTCGGTGAAGTTCTTGACAGTGAAGTTGCGACGCAGGTCGGCGGAGATTTGGAATCCGCGCTGGTCTGCGGTGGCCTTCGCGCCGTTGCCCAGGATGGTGAAGCGGTGTGCAGCATCGCCCTTGGTTGCGGTGAACTCGTAGGTGTCGCCGTCGTGGATGGCGCGGGTGAGTCCGGTGCGCTTGTCGAGGAGGGTGTATTGCTGCGTGCCGTCGCCGCCGTCCAGGTGGAAGGTGAGCTTGTAGTTCTGCTCGCCGTCGCCGGGCACGAAGCCGACTTTGGTTTCGCCGATGGCGTCGGTGGTGGTCACCTGGTAGCTGCGATCTTGCATAGCGTAGAGGGCAGCTTCGCCGGGTGCGAAGATCTTCTCACCGTCCCAACCGTTGTCGTAGCGATCGGTGGTGCCTTCGGCTTGAACGAGCCAGAGGCGGTCGGCCGTCTTGGCACTTTCGACGTCGACAGCCAGGGAGTGGAAGCGACGCTCGGGTGCGCGGTTCTCCTCGGTGGCGGTGACGAGGTCGGCATAGCGATACTTGAGGTTGCCGGCCGCGGTGCTCTTGACCATGAAGCTGGAGAGCGAGGGGATCTGGTTGGGCATGCCGGCCACGTGACCTGCGAGGTTGGTGGGGATGGCCTTGGTGTATTGTCCCTGCGTGGTGCCGTTGGTGGTGGGACCGCTGTTGGCAATCCAGTCTTTGCGCGAGCCGGTGTTGAAGAGGTAGACCACCTTGTCGGCCGCCGTTGCGCCGGAGAAGTCGAGTTTGTCGATGCTCATGGCTCCGGTGTAGGGGTTGGCCAGGATGTTCATGTCCTGATAGTTGGTGGCGGAGGCCATGCCGTCGACGGGGAAGGTGAAGTCTGCGGTGTTGAGCTCGCCGATGAATCGATAGGTGGCGGGCTTAGGCTGCGAGATTTCGTAGGCCTGTCCCTGGGCGAGGGTGCCGTTGTCGACGTCGGTCCACTTCTCGTCGGAGTTGGGGACGTTGAGCGTGCGATCGTACTTGCGCACCCAGGTGGTCTCGAGGGGGAGCTGGTTGCGATCGGCGCTCTTGACGGGCGATCCGAAGTATTGCCAGGTGGCGTAGGCCTTGTTACGGTTGCCGTCGAAGGACTTGGCAAACATCTCGACGTTGGCCTTGTAGTTGGCGTTGTCGGCGGGTTTGGCCAGGAGGAAGGTACCGTTGGCTTTGCCCTCTTCGGCCTGCACGACGGTGTAGTCGGCTACGCCGCGCGAAGCAAAGGGTTCGGTGGCAGCGGCGGCGTTGGTCGAAAGGTCCCAGAGGAGGGCTTTCTCCTTGAGGAGAATCTGGTGGCCCGGGGTGGCAACCATGGCACGTCCGGTTTCGGTGGCGTTGATATAGTTGCGCACCACGCGATCTTGGTCGGCATAGAGGTCGCGGATGGCGGATTCGCCATACTTTTCTGCGACGATGCCGGTGACGGGATCGGGGGTATTGTCGTTGACCGAGGCGAAGACCACATCCGACTGCTCGTTGTCGGCATAGTTGGCCGCGAGGGTATTGGGCACGAAACGTCCGGTCCAGTTTTCCTTGTTGGCCCAGTCGGTGCTGACATAGCCGTACCAGTAGTTGTTTTTGCTACCGTCGAGTGTGAAGGTATTGGTACGGAAGAAGCGTTTGGGGAGGGCGCGGGTGTCACCGTCACCGATGTCGTTGGCGCCGGTGGTGGAAACGGTGGCGAAGTAGGTGGATCGGTCGGCGGAGGGGGTGCCTTCGGGCTGTTTGAGCACCTGGTCGAAACCGTCGGTGGTGATGGCGCCGGTGCCGCGCTCGAAGGATTCGAGGGGACGTCCGCCGCCGGTGTTGAAGCCTTCGTTGGTCATGGCCACGAAGAGGCGGGTGCCGGGACCGTAGGCGCGGCGGAAGGTGATCTCACCGTGCTGATCGACGGAGAATTCATTGTCGGGCACGCGGATGTATTCGTCGGTGCCGGCGTTGATTTCGCGCCAGAGTTCGAACTTGGTGGTCTTGAAATCGTTGGCCAAGCCCTTGGCGTTGTGCTGCGACGTGAGGGACATGGTTTCGAGCGGGCGCCAGGTGTCGTCGCCACGGGGCGATTGGGGCACTACGTAGCGCTCTTGGAGCGTGAAGTAGTAGTGCTCGTCGGTCACGTTCTCGGGTTTGGTGGGCAGCGTGAGGAGGTTGAGCTTATTGACGGTGAGGTTGAGCTCAGCATCGGTGGCTTTGGCGCGCGAGGCGTAGATGTTGGCGTTGTTGCCGCCCAGTGCCTGGTTGAAAGCGGTGGCATCGCCGCCCTTGTACACCGTCCAAGTGGCTTCTTTGAACGCTCGGTCGTCGCCGAAGCGGCGACCGGTGGACGAATAGCCGACGTCGGTGAGGAGGTTCTTGGAGAGATCGGCCTTCTGGAGCTTGGTGAAGCTGCTGGAAGAGAAGTTCGCCAGGAGGTTTTCCGAAACATTGAGTTCGCGCATCGTCTCGTCGGTGCGTCCGAAGTCGATATCCTTGAGTTGGTTGGTGGCGAGGTTGAGGGTTTCGACGTTGGTGATTACGTTGTCGAAGGTGTATTTCGCCTGTGCGTTGGCCGATCCGAGCACATTGTCGTGGAGATCGATGTAGCGGATGGAGGGCACCTTGGTGAAGTCGGCGTCTTTGATCTTTTGCGAGGCCGAAACGAGTTTCCACATGCCCTCTTCGCCGGTGATCTTGATGACGCCGCCCTGCGTGGCGGAGACATTGACGGTGAAGGTGCGGTCTTCCGTCAGATTGTACATCTGTCGGATGTTCTGACCGTCGTTTTCGTAGTCGATGAAGACGATGGGCCAGTGTTCGCGGGTCACTTTCGTGGGGTCCTCGGGGGCGAGGGTGAAGGTGACGGTGCCTGCGGCCGTGGCCTTGATGAGGGTGATGCGGTCTTGGAGGTTGTGGGTGGTTTCTTCGGCCAGTGTGGGCGTGGGCGTGGCGGGAGTGGCCGGCGTTTGGGCCTGTGCGCGCTGGGCGAAGGATCCCATCAGCAAGCCTGCGGCGAGGAGTGCGGGAAGGCTTCGCTTAGCGCTGAATGCAGCCGCGAGACTGCGAACGGATAAGGAATGCTTGTTCATTGCAGATGGGTGGTTTTAGTTGAGAACGCGTCCGTTGAGTCGGCGCATGGTGGGGTTGGAATCGTCGAACTTCTCGCCGAGCTTGAAAGAACACTTGTAAACAGTGTTGCGGCGGATTTGTCCGTAGTATTGTGTGCCCTGTTTGGCCTCGCCGATGCGGTAGTAGCACTTGCCGCTCTGGGGTTCGGGGTAGCCCGATCGGGGACCCTCGGTGCCCCACTGCGAGGTGTAGGAGATTTCGAGGTAGGTCATGCCGTTGAAATCAGCCGACCCGAAGACGGGATGCGACACGAAATTTTCGGGCACATAGATCGAAATGGTGGGATAGGTGCGCACCAGTCCGGTGAAATCTTCGGTGGGTGTGCCTACGGGCAGGTCGAAGGCCAGGTAATCGTAGTCGGTGGCATTGGCGGCGTGCTTGAGATCGTAGTTGGCGATGGGGCCGCCCACCGAAAACTTGGCGGGGACATTGACAATGCGGATGCCGGTGATCTTGAAATCGTAGGGCGTGATGTAAGTCAGTCGGTAGTCGCTGCCGATTTCAGCCTGGGGGGTGATGTCGATGCGGGCGAAGCAGCGCTCGAGTCGCACCTCGCTCTTGGTGAGGGCGGTGAGTCCGCTCACGGGGTTGGTGGGCGACTCGACATCGCGGAGGGCGGCGCTCATGGGGATGGGCTTTTTGGCGTCGTTACCAAACTGTCCGCGGAGATAGTCCTTGGTGTTGAACTCCAGCGCGTTGAAGTCGCGCTCCGTGCCCGAAATGCCCATGCGCTCAGCGTCGGCCGTGTTGAGGTTGGCCGCGAAGAAGAAGTCTTTTTTGCCGAGGAAACTCTCGACACTGAAGACAGCGGTGTTCGTGCCGCCCGCAGCTGCGGAGTAGGATTGTCCGGTGAGTGAGGCCACATACGTGGAGCCGGCCAGGATCACGTTGTCGACTTGGTCTTCCTTGTCGGCGGCGTCGGTGTTGACAGACTCACCGGTTTGTGAGCGCACGTCGACTTTCCAGGCGACCTTTTCAGACTTGGCCTCGGCGGGATAGCGGGTTTCCTCGTCGCCGGAGCAGGCGGTGAAGGAGAGAGCCGCGGCGGTGGCCAGCAGGAGGAGGATATTCTTGGTCATTTCGGAGTAAGCTGCTGTGATGAGGGTTGATATGAGTGAGGGCGAACGGCTGAACGTGCGTCAGACGTTCGCCCTTTGTGAGTGGCGGTGGGAGGCTTAGATGTTCTCGTGCGTGGTGCCGTCGAAGCCGGGGACGTTGGTTTCAACCCAGGGGCGCACGGTGAGGGTGAACTGCAGCACCACGGCCTGATCGGCGGTGGGCGAGCCGGGGCCTACCACGTGAGCGTGGAGGACATAGCGACAATTGCGTTCGATTTTGCGGGGGAGGATGACTTTGTAGTAGCTCTTGACAGGTGTGGTGCTGAAGTCACCTCCGGCGGGCGGGGGGAAGATGCCGTTGAGCGGGTTGCCGTCGCCGAGAATGGCGGGGAGCTCAAGCAGCACGTAGGGTGCGGGATCGGTGGCAGCGGTCTTGGCCGAGATGTCGTACTCGTTGATGTAGACCGAGGGGAGCTCCGATGTGGGCACGGGGTCGGTGGCGGTGAGCGGCGCGGGCTGGGCCGTGAGGTCGGCCACTTGGGTCTTCGCACCGTCGACGCGGCCGGTGATGTCGGCGTTGGCACCGACGAAGGTTTTCGAGGGGAATTGCAAGAAGGTGTAGAGGCCGCGCTGCTGATTGGGGATGAGTTTGTCCCAATCATAGTAGAGCACCACGTCCAATCGCGAAACGGCACGCTTGACGTTGACGTCGATCTTGTTGTCCTGTGTGGCGGGGTTGGTGAAGGTCACGTTGGTTTGCCCGGTCATGAGGAGGGGCGTGGTGAGATCTTCGACGGTGGCAAGGGTTTGCGACACGGCTTTGGTGAGCTCGTCGACAGTGGTGATCTCGTCGGTGGCACCCACGGCGAGGCGAGCGCGCACGGAGGCCGGAAGGTTGATGAGCGTCACGGCGGTGGTGCCGTTCACGTCCGAGGCCTTGGCGGGGATGTAGACCGTTTGCGTGGTGGGATCGTTGTTCACCCAGTCGCCCACGGTGGTGGCTTCGAAGTGGAAGGAGCCGACGGCCGCGCCGCCGCTGTTGGGCGTGATGGCTTCTTTGTTTTGTCCGCGGAAGAAGACC
>QWCF01000427.1_pt1 | contig 16257 bp, 21 predicted proteins | sample 1972521 | NCBI WGS metagenome assembly QWCF01 (sample SAMN09866715, study PRJNA288562) | Human oral metagenome isolate term4_saliva, whole genome shotgun sequencing...
ATGATCTAATACATTAATACCTAATAATTCTCCAGCTTCTATTAGAGCTTTAGTTATCTTAATATCTTCATTACTAGGTTTTAAATTACCAGATACATGATTGTGACTAACTATTATTGAACTTGAATTAGCGAGTATAGCACCTTTAAATATTTCTCTAAAGTGAACAGGTGAGTAGTCTAATACTCCTATGTGGCAAATTTCACAGTAAGTTGGTTTATTTTTCACATTCATACCAACAACTGCAAATACCTCTCTATCAAAGTTACCGATGTAGTCAATAAAAAACTCTCCAGAAATATCAGGAGAGGAGAAGGTAGTGTTATTATTGATATGTATTTCTTTTAATATTTCTTGCTTAAGTTGTACAACTTGTATTTTTGTCATTGTTTTGTATGCTCCTTTTTATAAAAAAGTAAAAAAACCTAATTAGCTTTTATACCAATTAGGTTTTTAGTTTAGGTTGTGATTATCTCTTTATAAAAACACCTTTTTCTTTTTTTGTTGTATCATTTGTTATTATTGTTCCCGTTGAGGTAATGAATTTTTCATTAATCACTTGATTATTAAATATTACATTTAGCTTCCATTGCTTGTGAAATCGAGGTTTTTTTAATGATATTTTAATTGTATCATTACCATTATATGATAATGTAACTTTTCTTTCAAATTCTGAAAAATCTTGTTCAATATTATCTATATAAAGAAATATAAAGTCTCCTAACATTTTTAATTCTATTAAATAATTATTATACTCTATACTAAATACTGTCTTCATTGTGAACCTCGTTATTATTTTCAGATAATGGTGCTTTGAAATTCTCTAAGTCAAGAACATCATTGTTTTCATTAAATGAATTTTGTCCTTTAACTTTTAATAGAACTAAGAAATCTTCTGTGTCAGATTTTTGTGATAAATCTAAAACCTTATATTGACCAGCTTGTTTTACAAAACCAGTTGTTCTACCTAATAGGAAACTTGCTCCAGCGAGGGTAAGACCAACGGGAATAGTTATTTCAGCTGATAGGACGGTCATGGCTAACATGCCGAATCCAGCGATTTTAGAAGCTTTATTCATATTATTATTTATCTTTATACTTTTAAATCTTTTCTTTATAGCAGGAAATAGATTTTTATTTGTAATTATTATTGATGTTGTTGAGTTTACAATTTCTTTATTTATTTCCTCTAAACTTGTTGCTAATGTTGGTGTAATAGTTGCCATGTGACATCTCCTTTTTTATTATTTATTTATAACTAATTCTTTTTAAATTTTACTAGATTATTAATGATAATATAAGATAAAAAACCTCAGGACATTTGTACATATAAATGTCCTGAGGTTTAGATTATTATTTTTAAAATTCAACGTGCACGTTAGTTGTAGCGTTAACTAATCGAACTAGTATGCGGATTTTTATAAACTACAATTTTATTAAACGTGATATATAGCTTTGTATGTAACTACTGGTCCTGCTTGAACACTATCCAATGTACACATATTCGTATTAATGTTATATGTGAAAATATAGTGACCTACTTCACCTTTTTGGTTATCAAAAATTTTTATAATTATTCCTCTAGAATCAATTCCTCCATATGATATTCTATCTGCATGAACACCAGTAGCTTCAGAAACAGCCTCACTAGATTTTTTTATGTAGTCAAAAATAGCATCCTGATAGTGATTGTAGTTTTGAGCTAAAGCTGAATCGTAGCTATCGACTTTATATTGATCAGTATTCTTTTGAGTAGTTTTATTTGTATCTTCTGATACTTTAGTTTTAGAGCTATCAGTTTTTGAAGGAGAACCTTCTGTAAGGACAATTTTTAAAGAACTATGTTTAAATTTATATTTATCTAGTATTGAATTAATATCATCAGATTTAGCTTCTTTAATTTCTTTTAGAGCTTTTTCATAATTAGTGATATCTTCTTTTAGCCACTCAATAGCTTTATCAAAAGAGTTATCAGTAGTAAGAGAATCAACTTTATCTATAGATTTTTTAGCAGAATCCACATCTTTATTATCAAGACTGGAGTCAGCATTTTTTAATTCTTTAGCGATCTTTATTTCAGTTTTAATATTTTTGAAAGCTTCTTGTCCTTTGTCATTATCTAAAGTTTCTAATCCTTTAAGTCCTCCATTGAAATCATGGGTATCATTGATAAGAGCTAAGTATTTATCATGTTCAGCTTTTATGCTATTTTTCCCAGAATTTTGGAAAAAGAAGAAGCCAACAGCAATAATAAGGATAACTGCTATACTTGATACTATTGTAATTATTTTTTTATTCACCTTTATTCTCCTTTTTATTTCTTAATTTATTATCAATTACAATGCGATTGATATGACGCATAGAGTAGCCATATTTTCTAGCTAGGTCTTTTACATTAGAACCATTGTACTCGTTTTTTATTATATTCTCTAAACCTGTTTTTGTAAATAGCTTCATAGGAAAGTTTATATTCATTCCTCTAAAGTATCTGTATATTTTTATAGTATTATCTTCTCCGACAAGGTTTGCTATATCAGCGTAGACAGAGTGCCAATTATCAGAGGTATTATGTAAATTAATTTTGTCATTCATACAAAGTTGCTCCTCTCTTCATGATTTTATTATATATAAAATATTTTGATAAGTTTAGATACAAAAATTATAGAAAATAATTAGGACAAAATAAGGTTAAAATGTCCATGTAAAACTAAACTCTCAAAGTTATAATATATAAATAATTGACAAGACTTTTATGGTATAATTTAATTGATTAAATATAAAAAGGGGATTTATGTATGGATAAATATTTTAAAAAGATAAGCTTATCTGCTCATTTAAATTGGTTACCTGACGTAGAATTAGCAATTAGAATATATAGAGAAAATCCAGATTCTTATGGTGTTTTATTTCCATTTATGTATTCATATTTAGAAGAGTGTATACGTTCATTGACTACTGAATTTGAAAGGAATCTTCTACAAGATAAAAAGAGATATAAAGTAGGAATGAAGTTAATAGATTTAGCTATAAAAGAAAATAGCGAAAATAAAGAGTTGGTAGATTTACTTGAAGAATATAAAAAATATTTCGAGAGGTCAACAATGTTAGACGAAGGTGATAATAGAAATAGCGTGAATCACGGCTATACTCATCCAATACAATGGACTAAAGAGAATTTTGAAGAGCTAATCAAAGATATAGCAAGACTGTCTGAATTTAATATAATATAAACTTTAGGACAATCTTTTCTTTATTTCATACACAGTTGACTTTGCTATTCCTACATGTTTTGCAATTGATTGAACAGGTTTTTTCTCTTGGAGCATAGATACTACACTTTCGTATATGAATCTATCTTGAGAGTTTTTAGCATTTGCATGGTATTTAAGGGGACGTCCATTATAGACACCACGTTTCTTGGCTTGTTCTATTCCTTGACGTTGTCTTTCGAGTATCTTTTCACGTTCATTTTGTGCAATATATCCAAGTAGAGAAAGAAATATGTCGAACATTGCTGTGTCTAGTGTAGAATTACCAGTATTAAAATTAAGGAAAGGAGCATCCACTATTGTTAGAGTTGCTCCTTTATCTTTTATTATTTGTATTATATCTTTTAAATCTTTATAATTTCTGCTAAGTCTATCAAGTGATGATATAACAATTTCATCATTGGTACGAATAGAGTTTAGCATGTCATTTAAAATAGGTCTATTTGTATCTTTTCCACTTTCTTGTTCACTAAATAGTAATTCAATATTATTGTCTTTCATAATTTGTTTTTGCCTATCTAGGTTTTGGTCAATGGTTGATGTTCGTATATATCCGATTTTCATTTTTTTACCTCCTGTAATTTAGTTTTTAGACATGTATAACGGACATTTTGTTTGTTGATTTAATAGGGTTGAATTTTGTTCAATATGGGTATACCCATATTAGTCGATTTGGGCGAAAAAAATAGTCGCAACCTTAAATTAAAGGTTACGACTATAATATTAGTTGAATTGTGATACTCTTTCTTTTTCAAATTCAAGAGAGTTGTTTAATAGAGAAGCTAATCCTTCAATATTCTGCTCAGCTAAATATTCCATATATTCAGCTCTATTTTCTTTAGAGATGATAAGGGGAGAATTCAGATATTTAACTCCTAAGTAGAGTAGAAGTAATCTCCCACATCTACCATTACCATCACTAAATGGATGTATTCTTTCAAATTGAATATGTGTATCAGCAAGGATACTTAATATTTCACTATCTTTGTCAGTATTATTTAATCGATAGTTAGTGTTATCTATCCATTGGTGTATTAGGTATGGTGTTTCGGTAGGTGAAGCAGTTTGGAATTCCGCCCCAACTATTGCATTTTGACTAGATTTGAAATTACCAGCATCGTGTTGTAATCTATCAACTAGATATTTGTGCATATTAAGAAGTAGGTCAATATTTAATTCTACATTATTATTGATATTATCAAATAGGAATTCAAAGGCTTGTTTGTGATTTTCTATTTCATAAAATTCTCTGATTCCTTTTCGAGAACTAGGTAGAGTGTTTTCTAGTATTATTGATACTGTTTCTGGTAGGGTGATGGTATTTCCTTCAATTGCACTAGAATGATAAGCCATTCTAATAAGTATATCATTTAGATAATCCTGAGTATATTTCAAAATTGTTCACCTTCTTACATTGTAAATTTTTCCTCTTCGGCAGGGGAGTTGGCAGGGTACTTTATGCCTAAAAGTTTATTTTTGCTTAATTTTTTAAAAGAAAAAGCCTTAAAAACCAAGGCTTTTATCTATATATTTTACTATTATATTATTCCCATTCAATAGTAGATTCTTACCCGTGAGCCCCCGTATATCAACTTTTAAAGATAAAAAAGCTAGTTTTGGTGGGGTAATTGGTGGGGTTGCCTTAAATTGATTTTAATACTTGATTACCATTAAAATTTATAAGGCTTTTCTTAGGTCTATTATATACTATATTTCCTTCCATTTCTAGTGCGATATGTTCATCTGCACCAGTCCACAAATGCGAATAGTGTTTTAATGTTATTTCTGGTGATGAGTGACCAAGTCTCTTACATAATATCAATATAGATATATTAAATTCATTTATGAGATAACTAGCGTGACTATGTCTTAATCCTTTAGCTTGAATTTTTTTGACTCCAGCTAGTTTAGAATATCTAGCAATTATTCTTGATATGGTAGATTTAATCATAGGTAAACCATCATAAGAGAAAATAAAATTATCTTCATTGCCTAAACCAATAGTTTTTTGAGTTTTTTTCCATTTTTTTAAAATTGAAATCGTGTCTGAGTCTAGACTTATAGTTCGTCTACCATTTTTAGTTTTTGTGTAGGGGTTTATTGTCCACTCCTCTTTAGATTGTATTATTAGCATATTGTGAATACGTAACTTTTTATTTTTAAAATCTACATCATTCCACCTTAAGGCACAGCCTTCATTAACTCTAATACCCGTCATGAAATAAATCCATAACATAATAAAGTTCAAATGCTCATAAGTATTTCCTATATATATTTTAGATATTACAGCTTCAAATTCTGATTTTGTCCAGTATGGAACAGTAGCTTTTCCTTTAGGTATTGCTTTTACACGCTTTGATATATTTTGTTCTACATATCCCATTGTTAATGCAAAATCTAATGATTTTCTAAAAGCTCCGAATATTAGGCTTGCGTAACTTTGAGAATATCCAGGACCACCCGATTCCTCTGAAGTTAAAAGCCAAATTCTATAATTTTGAACTTGTTCTAATGATATAGAACGTAATAAAGTATTAGAAAATCTATCTCTTATATCCTCTAGAATTTTCTTTTTTATACTAAAAGTGCTTTTATCAACTGTAGATTGATAATAGGGAATATAGATAGAATCCATATATTGTTTATAAGACATTCTATAGTTAGAGTAGCCTTGTGCCTCATGATACTCATTTTTTATTCTAGTAAGTTCTTTGTATGCTTCAACTGCTGACGAAAATAGTTTTCCATTCTTATCTTTTCTTCCTTTTTTTCTGATTCTTTTCCCAGTTATTTTATCAATTCCAAGCTCAGTCTGATAGAAGAAGTTACCTTTTTCATCCTTGTATACTCCTGTATATTTAGTTTTAGTTTGTGCCATTAGAATTTCCCTCCGAAGTATTATTTACTTGAATAGAAATTCCTAATATATTTTCAACTACTGATTTAGGAACACGTCCTAATCTTTTATTGTTATAAAATGCATACCCTTGTTTTACCATAATTTGCTTCGCTTGTCTAATAATTGATATTGAAGTATGTTCTTTATAACCTAATTTCATTAATTCCGTTTTACTTATTGTACAATTATTTAACATGTTTATTATAATCTCCTTGATATTTATTTTTAAATTTGAGATAATAACAATAAATAGTAATATTGCTATTTAATCTTTTGGTTATCCTTTTTTGCTTTGGTCGGCGGAAGGATAATCTTTTTCTATCCAATTCATATTTCTTATAATTTTTTTAATTATAATTTTTTTTAGCTCATCTTTCTTGTATGATTTTGGATTTGAGAAAATATATAGATACTCTGTATTTTTTCTATACCATATTCCTTTCCGTTCTTCTTTTGGAATTACTCGTTTATATGGGGTAGATAATAGGAATTTGTCAGTAACCTCTATTTGTAAATCTATTCTTCTATAAAATTGGTCAGAATCTTCGCCCGCTGAATCTTCAGCTTCGTAAAAGAACTTACCGGGAGCGTGAGGCGCTGTTAAGATGATAACTTTAGAAATTCCCTGCTTATTGTGGTAGCGTGCAGAAATGGGTGAAATAGAGAAAGGGTCTAAGAGTTTAAGCCAATTTGAAACATTCATACTACTACCTCGTATGTCATCAAGCAATAATATTTCTTGTGAGTTAAACTCATCAAATGCGTTAGTTGATGCTGTAATGCAGTGTTCCCAGATTTCTCCAGAATAGTGTAATGCAAGATGTTTAATTGTTTTTATTAACTCTTTTGCAAATCTAGTTTTACCAATACCACTATGACCTTGTATATAAATAATAGTCTTTTTAAATTGTCCATCTTCTAAGTCATTAATAGTCTTTATAGTTTTCTTTTCGTTGTATGTGTCTATCGCCTCATTAACTTTTCTTTTATGATGTAAATATATAGTATAGTATTCATTGGTAAGCAATATTTTATCTTTATTTATCTCACCATTTGCAATTTTAGAGATAAGCCAGTCGACACTCAAATTTGTTTCTTTAGCTGTTTTCGTTGCTCTTCCTTTAAACCAAGTATTAATTCTTTTTTTGTATATATCCATATAGTTTTCACCAAGAATAGTTAATACTTCTTCTGGTTTATATTGATGTTTATTTTCATCTTTAGCGTGAATCAAGTATGCCAAGCAATTATCGTAACCATACCTTCCAGATTTAAGCTTTTCTAAATATTGTGGATTTATACCAATAGCTAATGCTATATTGTTAAGCGTTGCACCTTTTTCAAATTTAAATAGTATATGTATATGTTTTGGTTTAAGTGTACTGTTATCTTCGTATAAGTCTTCATCATGAAGTATGGAATATACTTCAGATGGTATAATATCATTACTTTTTAATTTTGAAATGATTTCATCTAAAAGTGGTCTTAAATCACCATTATTTGCTGTTGTTATTGAGTCTTTATTTTCCCATAAATCCCAATAAGCAGGGTCTAACTGTTGAACTAGCATTATTGTTTTTAAAATTGCTTCTTTTTTTATCATGGATTATCTCCTATTCTGAGAATATTTAAAATCGATTTTTAATTATTCTTTTAATTATTCTCTTGATTTTTCTTGATTTTATTTTTTTGAAAATCGACTTAAAGCATTGATTTTATTGGTTTTTTACTGCGTGGAACATTGACAAGCCCTGTTCCACGCAGGCGTTAGGAATTAATTAATTATTAACTTCATAATTTTAAAATAGTAAATTATGCGAAGAAAGTGTCGTAACATTCATAGCTATCCATTAATGATTTCGCAAAATTATATTTGATTTTGAAACGATGTTCAAATTCGGACATTTGAATTTGCTTTTCTTCCAAACTCCTTGTATCATAGAAATATTCCATAATTTCATCGTAAAATCTTTCTGAAGAAATATATAAGTTAATAAAAGCATTAGATAATAATTCCACATCAAACGTACTTTTGGCAATATCCACAAGGAATAAATATTCATTAAATATCCATTCTTCTATTTCACTGATTTTATCATTGTTATAATCCTCTTCTCGCGTAAGTGCACGAAGTGATTCATCGTATAATCGTGCATATTCTCTTAATATTTTATCGTTAAGTACAATGTTAAATTGTTTAATTTTGCGCATTTGTTATGCCTCCTGAATTTATAAATTTTTAATATAAGGGGTTTCATAAAAATGGGGGGTTTCCCATTTTCTTCCCGATCCTTGTATTCTGGCAATTCCTTGCCCCTTTTTGTAGCTTCGTTTAGGTAGGTCTGCGAAGCCACTCATTAAATATTGTCTCTCCGTTGGAGAGTCAGCAGCCCCACCAAGCATAATTACAGCATCAGAACAGTTTACTCTAGCTAAGGATGGTAAAAATCCTTCTTTAGTGGCAAATTGAGATATTGCAATTATATGAATCCCTGCACTCGCTCCTGTAGCTGAAAGTCTGTTAATTGCTGTTATCCATCTGGATGTAATTTTTAGTGTTTTATCTGTTTTATCAAGCGATTCAAGAGAAGCGTTTAAATTACCAAGTTCATCAAAGAAAATGGCTATATTAGGCATATCTTTCATATCTAGGTATTTATCCTTCCCAGCATTATTGATTTCTTGTAGTCTATTATCCATGACAGAACACCAATATTCAGCACGTTCAACAATTTCAATAGGGTCACTTTTCCCATTGAATTCTTTGACGTATCTATCGTATTTTGCTGAATTATATTCAACAATCCAGTTCTGTAAGAGCATTAATTTAGCCATATATTCACCAGCAAGAACTGACTTACCTGCACGTGTGCGTGCTATTATTGACAAATGAGCAGTAATATTGCATTGCCATACAAGATTTTTAGCCAGCCTAATATGGTGTTCAGATTCAGAGATATTTTCTTTTATATCACCAGTATTTTCAATAATTAATCTTTCTGATGTTATGCTATCTTCAAAATAGAATAGAATAAAACTATCATCAAGTGTTAACTCAGAGCTTACAACAGAATATTTTTGATACTTCCCAGACAATACTCCAGATATCTTTTGTTCAAATTTATCACGGTCAGCCCTGTCAAAATTTGAAATATTTTCTATAGCTATAAAACCTTCTTTTAAAGAACTATCAAGAAATACGTATATTTCTGGCATCTCTTCTCCATATCTAGTAGAATTACTAAGTTTTAGCACATCAGTGATTGTTTTATCGTTAAATAACTTATTTATTCTATTAGCTAATTTATTTGCTTCCTTATTCATTTTATCTATCTCTAATACAGAAACTTGTTCTCTGTGTTTAAGTGAAATTACTAAGCAGACCATAATTAGTGATAATAGACTTATAGATAAAATAAAATTGTAAAGTAAGTACTTTTTAAAGAAGTTATATAATATAAATGTAATTACCAATGAAAGGCAGATAGCTATTATCAAAACCACCGATATAATCTGATGGTTTTGATATTTACTATCGTGCTTTCTAATAACTCTGCGATACTTACTCATTTCGTTGAGCTAATTCAACAGATTCTGCTGAGTACCAACCATTTCCAGTCGATGTAGAACCGCCTCGTACATTTTTAAATACTAAAATTATACCAAATTTAACATCTAATTTTTGAGGGGCTTTAATAGTGTATTCTAGATTATTTTTTGTATCTACTATAGAATACTTAAATCCACCTTCGACTTCATCTATTACTCCTGTTGAAAATACAGGAAGTTGACGAATCACATCTGCTGTATACTCCTTACCAGTTGTCTTACTTGTTAGTACAACTTGTACTGTAGGGTGTTTTAACACCTCTGATAGTGTTTTATTCCAATTAGGTTTAGCCATTGCTAAGCCCTCCTTTCAATTTATTAAATATTATTTTTAGTTGTATATGTGTCATAATAATATTATAGTAATATATTATAAGTGCTTCCCCTTTCAAATAAGGCAAATCCTTAACATCTTTAAAACTCCTAAAGGAAAATTTGTATGGTGAATACCATATTTCATAGAGTTCGTTAGGAACAGTTTTAAAATATGTATCTTTTGAAATTCTTTGATAAGCAACATTCCCATAATTAGCTAGTATATGTGCTTGAAAACGTTCAAGATTATAATTAAGCATTTATTTTCAACTCCTTTCTATTGCTTGATATTATCATGAGTGTTATTTGAATAACACTAGGTTACCTCCTTACATATTATTATAGTTCAATATATTATGTATTGCAAAGGTATTGTAGTATAATTTTAAGTGAGTAAATACACAACCTTATAGTTTTATACTAATAGCATGTAAATGGCATTATAGTTATCTTATCCGTAAATAATATATTACATTTCACTTGTGTAAAAAAATATATTATGTTAAAATATTAAATAACAAAATACTAAAATTGAGGAGTGAAGAATTATGGAGATAGCTTTGCAAGATTTTTTTTGTGAGAAGGCATCAAATAGGATAGGAAAACTTATTAAGAAAAAGAATTTGAATTCTTTTAAAGTCTATGAGGATAACGCTACCCTTATAACATGGATTGTAAGAGGGGAGCGAACAAAGAGAAATCCATATTTATTAACTGAAACATCTACTAATAAAATATTAGAAAGTTTATATGGACAAGGATTATCAGAGTTAGAGCGAAAAAGGGTTAGTAGAATGCTTTACTGGGGAGATAATGAAGAAATCTCAGAGTATATTTACGATTTAATGAAATGTATATGTAAAAATCTGACAGAAGAACAGCAGGAAATACTAGATGATACATTAATAGATGATATATATTTTGCAGAGACTAAAGCATATAAGGAGATAGTGAATGAAATTAATGCTCCGCGTATAGGTATTAATATAGAAGAATTAGAATCTGAGGATATACCTGTTTCCAGATATTTAGCAGAAAAAGAGTTACTTGAAAATATAAAAGATGAATTCTTAGAAAAATTTATAAAATTTCTTGATTCTGCTAATATAGTGCGAACAAAAGAAAATGGAAAGAATGTGTATATTGATAAAGGTATCACATTTAAAAATCAGTTCGATACTGATAATATTGTTGAGATTTTTCTAGACATAGTTAAAAATCATAAAATACCAACAGAAGAATCTATAGGATACAGAGTGTACTCAATCGTGAAAAAAGATATATCTAAATTAGATTCTTTAATAGAACGAGAGTTAGTATATGATACAGTATATTCTGCTTATAGTAAAGATGAGATTTTAGAAGCAGACCTTAATTTTCAGCGTAAAATAATCGAAGCAGGAGAAATGTATATAGACTTTCTAAAATATACTTATAGAAAAAGAAATCAAATTTTAGATAAGCTGAATAAAGAGGGAGAAATTTAGTTATACAATAGATAAAATACAATATTAAGCTAACAATAATTTCATTAATGTTAGCTTTAAAGATATTAAGAAAAGCACTATTCTAAAAAATTTAGAAAAGTGCTTTTTGTGCGCACAGAAAATAGTTAGTTATCATTTCTAAAATTACCTAAAATAATTCATAATAATCTTATTATTTTCATGTAAAAAAAGCTTGCGTTTTTTTTTTTTTTTTGATATAATGGTCTTAATTAAATTATATAAATTAAATTTTTTCCTATTTTCATAGGAAGACAAATTATAGAAATTTGGAGGATATTATGGAAAAATCGAAAAAAGCCGTATCTTACCTACTAGCAGCGGCTGCATTAACTACAGTAACAACAGCTAGTATCAATCAAAACGTTAAAGCTGAAAATGATGTAAAAGTAACTACTGAACCGAAAGAAGAAACTGGTAAAGTAAGTGCTGTTGTATTAGAAAATGAGCAAGGTGCTGTAATCCGTGTCACTGCTCATGAAGATGTTCAAAAAGTTAAAACAACATATACAGTTGACGGAACACAAGCTAAAACTGTGAACTTTGGTAACTTAACTAAAGGGCAAGTGAAAGACATTCAAATCAATTTTGGAACACAAGCACCAGCTGTTAAATCAGTAAAAACATTACCTAACACAGCTGTTGTTAGCGACCGTGTCGAATTCGCTAAAACTGTAAAATCTCACGCTATCAAAGGTTCTGTAAGTTTTGAATATGAAACTAAAAAAGTATTAGCAATTGAACCTGATACACCTGTAGCACCTACAGTTCCTACTAAACCAACTGACAGTGTTAAACCTGTAAAACCAGTTGATACAACTAAACCTGTTACACCTACTAAACCAGTTGACACAGTTAAGCCAACTGAACCAACAAAACCTGTTAAACCTGTAGATACTACAAAACCAACAGACCCAGCTAAACCAGTTGAAAAACCAACTACTCCAGTAGGTACTCAACCAAAAGATGAACCTACTACCCCATCTACGCCAACAGACAACGGAACGTGGAAAGAAGAAACTCGTACTCGTACAGTAACTGTAGATGAAGAATATGCAGAAAACACAACTGAAGATATTTACGAGACTAAACAACTATTCGATGATTGGTTATACCTATCTAACAATGGTGTCCGTTATCAAGAACTAGGTTGGGACGAAGATTTCACTGACGATATGTTAGGTAATCTACAACTTAAAATCTTCACAGAAAAAGGTATAAAAGTATCAGTACAAACTGAACGTAAAGTCCGTGAAACTAAAAAAGTTAAAGTTGGTACAAAAACTGTACCTGTGACGAAAGTTCGTAAAGTACAAAAACAAGAAACTTACACTGTATGGGTAAACTCTAAAACTGGAGAAGTTCGCACAGAACGCCCATAAGGCATAAATAAAAACCACCTCTTTTCAGAGGTGGTTTTCTTTTTTTTTTTAGTATAACTTTTTCTTACTAACTATTAAAATGCTCTTGTTTAATTTTTGTAATCAGATTTTTAGCAACCGAAGTTACTCCAACATGCATCAACTCAGGATCAGAATAATCTAGATTACGAGCATAACCTACTGCAACAGTCTGAGCAATACGCTCATCCAATTTATAATTAGAGACTTTTAATAATGCTTGAGATAATTCTGAACTATATATTTTAATATTATTTTCCAATGATACTACTGCCATTTTTGTAACTCCTCTCCTGTTTTTGATTGATAAACCTTCTCTACTTTCATTATATCACAAAGCCTTAATACTTCAAAGTAAATTAATAATACCAAAAAAAAAATAATATAATATGATATAATAAAATAAACGATATAAATATTTTAAAAAGAATGACTAGAAAGGAGGTATCAAATCATGATAAAATTTGTTAAAATTTCTAATTCAAAAAGTAAGGGGTATTGGTATTACCCAGAAAACAATAACGCACCTGGAATGATAGAAATAAACGAGAAAACAGGAGATGTCAATGTAATTGTTGAATCTACTCTGGATCAAGAACTAGGATACCCTATTTATGCAAACAAAGCCAAAGCGTATGTTAAAAGACTGTTCGATTCTGGGAAAATGCCTGATGAAGAAAGTTTAGTGTGGTATTAAAAGAATATTTTAAAGGAGTGACTAAAAATACTATTTCTTAAGAAATCGCGATTTTTGAGTCACTCCTATTTTTTTTATATTAAGATGTACCAAAATGGTACGTCCTGTGGTTGTCCTTAACGAATAAGGCTTATAATAAAATATCTTATCCTTGACGAACAGGATTTTCGACTACTCATATTATATCACACAAAATATTCCGTATCAAACTTTTTAACATAATTTTCAAGCTTCGTACTTACAATTTCAAAGTAAGTATTTTCTTTCGGTAATAAACTTACATCTAGTTCAGAAATACTTAATTTACCAACCTTATCTAGTGAAATTTCTTCACCAGAAATTACGTTCCAGTATTCCTCTTGTTTCAAAATAACATTTCGTATTAATTCCCCACCATGTAACAATTCATAAACGTCGTTCATAGATAATTTCACAATAATATAATTCAGTTCATCTATATCTGTACACAAAACAAGATAATAATCGTCCTCACCTTTACATAAGAAAAATATAGGAATATCCATATAATCAACCAATACTTGTTCTAGGTATAGTTCAATATTTTCAATTCTAAAACATAATTCGCTATCCACTATATCACCTCTACTTTTCATTATCTTTACTTAATTATACCACAAAATACCCCGACAAATACACTTTAATTTCTAAAATTTAAAGAGCATTTGTCGACCCACTAGAAACAAAAAGACTAACCACAATAGTTAGTCTTCTTTTCTATATTCTTTAACCGTAAAATCCAGCTCATCCTTTATCTTCTCAAATAGTCCAATCACATCACTTGGGGCATCTCTCTTAAATACCAAGATAACTCCGTTATCTGTTATTTCTTCCGATACAACCCAATCATTTACTTTCTCAAGGTAAACTAATATTTCTTCCCTAGGTAATCTCATCATACTATCTCACTCTAATATATGTAGCACCATGTCCGACATTAGCCGTGTTAAGAACAGTCTGGTTACCCTGCCATCCACCATGAACGGCTTGCCCATTACCAGCGTATACACCGATATGAGCAACCCCTAGTCCACCATCTGGATAATAAATTAAGTCACCCGGTACAGCCTCCGAAGCAGGAACAACTGTACCTAAACTCATGTAACCAGCCGGCCAGTCATGGAAGTTAATACCTACAGATTTAAGTGCATTTGTTACAAGCATTGTACAATCTTGGATTTTACCAATTTGAGCTAAAGCTGCATTATAAATAGCACTAGCTTTATCACCAGCAATTGGTGCAACCTGTTTCGGTTCATCTTTCTTAACTTGAACTTCTTCTACTTTCTTTTTAGGTACTTCCTTTTCAACCTTTTTAATTTCTACAGGTTTTACCTCTTCTTTTTTAACCTCTTTTTGCACAACTTCTGGTACAGGTTTAGGTGCAACAGTTGCATTCATAACCGTTGGTTTAGGTTTACTTTCTTCCTTAACCACATCAAGAGATACTGGTTTAACCTCAGGTTTTTCTGCTACTTTATTATCTAACTTAACTTGTTCCGATTGTGTCTTAAGAACTTGTCCTACGAAAATCAAGTTGGGATTTGATATTGAATTGTACTGAACTAAGTCATTGACTGATACCCCAAGATTTCTAGAAATCTTACCTAATGTATCACCTAAAGTTACAGTATAATACCCATTCGACTTAGCCTCCTCAGCCTTCGCAACAACTGTTCCGTAACTAAGTTTATCCCCTGGAAAAATAAGAGAACTTGTTAGGTTATTATCCCTCATAAGTTGTTGATTATCTCAGTTTAATTTGATATAATCAGAGCTGGAGAGAGAAGTTAGGGAGTGTAAAACTTCCGATAAAGATGGTGGCTACTTTAATAAGAAAGGGGATGGTGCTATGCTCGCATACACTAACATCTTGATGGAAGGAGTAGCAAGTTGTCAGCTTACGAAATTGTACAGACGATTATTGGAATAAATCTATTGATTGTTTCAGTAATTAGTGCATGTATTGTAGCATTAAAAAAAGACAATAAAAAATAACCATCTTTATACTTTGGCAAGGTAAGATGGTTAAGTAATAACTAAACCAGAGCCACCGTCTTTAAAACGGCTCTCTCTTTTTATATTTATATTTTAGCATAGATAAGGTAAGAAATCAAAGATTTTAATAAAAAGACCCCACCGGAATATTTTGGTGGGGTTTTTGGTGGGGAACCTAATTGAATTAAATAGATTTGCAACATTTATAACAACTTAAAACGCAGTTAAATTAGGATTCTCCATTCAAATTATATTTGTAATCTATTCCCATTCTATTGTTGCCGGAGGCTTACTTGTAATATCGTAGACTACGCGGTTAACGTGAGCAACTTCGTTTACGATACGAGCTGAGATTTCTTCAAGTACTTCAAATGGAATGTGAGCCCAGCTTGCTGTCATACCGTCGATACTTGTTACGGCACGAACAGCAACTGTGTAATCATATGTACGGACATCTCCCATAACTCCTACTGAGCGAATATCTGGAAGACATGTGAAGTATTGCCAGATTTCTCCTTCTAATCCACGTTTAGCGATAACATCACGT
>QWCF01000856.1_pt1 | contig 16224 bp, 10 predicted proteins | sample 1972521 | NCBI WGS metagenome assembly QWCF01 (sample SAMN09866715, study PRJNA288562) | Human oral metagenome isolate term4_saliva, whole genome shotgun sequencing...
ATTTGCTGAATTAATATTCTTTATGACTCTCATCGTTATTACGAGTTAATTTTATTTTAACTGGGCGCAAAGGTAGTGAGAATATATGAAACAAACAAGGAATTAGTAAAAAAATATAAAAATAAACTGAATTACATAGCCATTCTTTAACGTTTAGGCCATCTTACACATCGAGCAAAAGCAATATGCTAAGTAGGCCGTTTAGTAACAACCGTCAAACAAAGTATCTTGTCCTTGTAATCGTCTGATGAACACATGCTGATAAAAAACTATATCAGAAAAGTCTCCTAATTTGCATACTATCGACAATACTCGCAACGCTCAGCGCACATGGCTTTGTAAAAGTTAAACTAATTGGGAACAAGTCATTTAGGAGAAAGATTAAGCAAGCCATATAAAAGATTAGAAAACTCTATAGCAAGCTACATAAAAGAATAGAGAGCTATATAGCAAGCTATATAAAAGAATAGAAAGACGATATAAACACAAAAGACGGATGCACTTTTGCCGTGCATCCGTCTAATATATATAAGGTGTTACGATTTCTATTAGAAGAAGAGGTAACGGTTGTCAACAACATTTGCTTTAAGGATAAGATCCTGCATGAAGTTGCTGATTAATTGCATATTCATCTGAGCAGTCTGCTGCATAACCATTGCTTCGTTATACTTAGAGCCAGCACGCATAGCCTTCTTCACTACTTGGAACACATAGACACCAGCGTTGCCCTTAACAGGAGCCTTAGAGAACTTACCAGTAGCTGTTCCTGCAACCGCACCAGAGAGAGCAGGCTCAACAGAACCAGTAGCCTGAACGAAGGCAGGGGCAGAGAAAGTAATCTGATTAACCGTAGAAACCTTAGCACCCTTTGACTGAGCCGCAGCAATAGAGTTGACACCCTTCAATTTTGCCATGAGCATCTCGGCCTTCTTGTCCTTCATTACTTCACGCTTGAGAACCTCTTTAACCTGTGCATCATCCCAAGGACGATAACCCTGTGGGTGAATAGCTGTCAAAGCAACTACTAAGAGATGGTCATTATCGCCACACTCGTAGAGTGGAGAAATCTCACCCTGCTTAGCACTAAAGAGCCACTTAAGTGCATCATGTGTACCTTGAATACCACCAACATAATGCTCAGCAGTAGAAAGGTCGTTAAGCGACTGTACACGATAGCCAGACTTAGAAGCATTCTTCTCAAGTTCAGCAACAGAAGAGCTCTTAGCTACAAATTCAGAGAACTTATTATAAGAATTGCTGCGTGTATCCTTAGAGAAATCAATAGGCTTCTTGATAATAGCTGCAGTTGTCTTAGTTGTGAAAGCTTTCTTGTCAAGAACCTGCAAAATAACATTACCCTGTGTGAGCGCAAGGTTCTGAGTAGCATTCACCTCACCATTAAGCAAAGCATTGACAAAAGTACGATTATCAACACTCATAGTTGGTGCCATCTCATACTGCTGACCAGTAAACCAAGCCTTCTCACCCGTCTGACCGTAACGCTTAGCGAGAGCCTCAAAGTCAGCACCGCCAGCCAAAGCCTTCTGAATAGAATCAGCCTTTGCACGTGCCTCATCAGGAGTAGCAGCGCCAACACTAATCTGACGGAACTGTACTGAGTCTGGCAACTGTGCCTTTGAGAATACACGAATAACATTCAACGTATTGTCCTGACTATTCTCGAACACACCAGTTGTACCCACAGAAAGAGAATCAATCTTTGAAGCAATATCAGGATACTGCTGGTAAGCCTTACTACTTACAGGAAGACCGAGATAAGAAATCTCAGAACCACTCTTACTGATAACACCTGAAGGGTCGGTAGCTGTTGCAAGCTGATGTTGGAAATCATTCATCTCCTTAGCAACCACCTTACGGTCAGCAGCGCTTGCCTTAATCTGATAGTCAACAAACTTAATGTCGCGCATCTCAACACTCTGACGGAAAGCAGGCTTGAGTTCGTCGTACTTAGCCTTTAAGTCGTCATCTGAAATCTTAACGTCAGCATCCTTCACAGAGCTATAAGCTAAAGAAGCAAGCTGAATCTGACTCTCCTCATTGTTGTCCTTGAAAGCCATCTTAGCCTCAGCCTTATTAGAGAGAACACAACTTGCGAGCAAAGCCTGATACTTCTGTCCAAGCAATTGTGTACGTAAGTTCTTCTCTACGAAAAGCCAATAATCATAGATAGGCTGCATCTGCTCAAGCTCTGGAGACTTAGCTGCCTTGGCTTTATTATAACTATCAAAGAATTGCTTGAGTGCATTAACGTCGAAACGACCAGTCTGCTGGTTAACAAATGGTGTCTGCGTCAACACTGGGTTCGTACCCTCACTCAATACGTTTTCGATTTCCTTCTCCGTAACAGTGAGACCAACCTTCTTTGCATCAGCCTCAAGTACACGACTGCTTACCAACTGCTGCCATACTTGGTCCTTTACCTGGTTAAGCTCTTGTTCAGAGAGGTTATCACGTTGCATGGTAAACTTAATTGCTGACTGATATTCATCAAACAACTTCTGGTACTCCTGGACACTAATATTCTCGCCCAAAATCTTACCAATTTGCTGATGCGACTCACCCTTCATACCTTCACATGAGCGGGCCGCATCTCCAGCCAAGAATGCAACCAAGGCAAGGCTGATAGCACCTACCAGTATAGCCCCTTTGCTTCTAATTTTTCCTAATACTGCCATTTTAGATTTATTATTTGATTTTAATTATTCTATTCAGTATGACAAATTGCGCACAAAAATACAAAAAAATGGGCAAGTATCATAATTTTTCTTTTAGAAATTACTCTGTATCATTGACTTTTAGCCGTACGAGTTCTATTTTAGTCATCGTCTTTTTGATTATCTTAAACTCATATTGACCAACGGTAACAACTTCGTTCAGTTTCGGGAAACTTTGATAGACATGCAACAGTAAACCGCCAACAGTCATGTAATTGTCGCTTTCTGGTAAATCAAGATTGAACATCTCATTTACCTTATCTATCTCTAAACGTGCCGAAAGAACATACTCTTTATCGTTTATCTGCTTAGCAATATACTTTGTATTATCGTGTTCGTCTTCTATTTCACCAAAGATTTCCTCAACGATATCCTCTAATGACACAATACCGCTGGTACCACCAAACTCATCAACAACAACACCTAAACTCTTCTTTTGAAGTAGGAAAACTTGCATCAGTTTCTGCGCTGCCATCGTCTCTGGAACAAACGGCAACTGACGGATATGGTCTTTCCAATTCTTAGGCGAACGGAACATCTCAGAGGAATGAATATACCCCTTTATGTGATCAATATCTCCTTCGTAAACAATAATCTTAGAGTTACCACTCTCAATGAATATCTGCTGCAATTCTTCCAAGCTACAACTCTCTTCGACAGCTTTAATCTCTGTACGAGGAACCATGCAATCACGCACCTTCGTGTCTTGGAAGTCCAAAGCATTTTGGAATATCTTTACTTCATCTTCGATATCGTCTTCGTTCTTAGCATTCTCTATTGTACTCTGCACAAGATGGTCGAGGTCAACCTTCGTAAACGTACCATCGTTCTCTTCCTCATCTATCTTTACACCGACCAAACGCAGAAGAACACGAGCAAGGAAGGTCGCAAAACGACTAATAGGCCAAAGGATAATAAAAAAGATATACGCCAAAGGAGCAAAGAACGTAAGTAGTCGGTTCGGATTGCTCTTAAATAAAGTCTTTGGCAAGAACTCACCTGTAAAAAGAATGACAAGTGTAGATAATAACGTATCCAACACCACACGTGTAGCCGAGTCAAACGAAGCAAATAGCGTAGTATCGAAGATTTGCGCAAAGAAGATACCATAGATAACAAGTACTATATTGTTACCTACAAGCATAGTAGACACAAAGCCGTTTGGATTGTTATAATAGATGGTCAAACACTTCTGTGCAATACCGTCCTTCTCCTTATCCATCTCGGCAAGAAGACGATTACTCGAAACGAAAGCAATCTCCATTCCTGAGAAGAAAGCGGAGAGTGCCATCGTAATGATTATTCCTATGATTAAATCTATATCCAATTTCTATAATTATTGTTTAACTACTGGACCTTTCATATTGTCAACGTGTGTGGTATCCATTGGTGCAAAAGGAGGAGCAGCAGGCGACATCATATCCTTATCAGAGAATATACCCCACCCTTTCGTCTGACGTATTTCATAATTCGTCATCTGTTCATCGCTATGGAACCAATTACCTTCTAACTCTTTATCTGGCGTTTTAAGATGAGAATAGGTGTACGACCACATTTCATGATTCCTCTCATCCCAGTATAGTTCATTACTATAAAAAGACAATCCCTGCGCTGTCAGGATTCTGACACGTCCATGAAGTTGCCAACGACGGTCTCTATCGGAATAGACAGCACTGTCACATTGGACGTAACCTACCACATGCTTCTTCAAATCAAACTGTGTTAGTAGGATTCCTTTATTGAAAGTCCAACGTGAAGAGTTATCTTTATTCTGATTAATATCCCATTGTTCAGTAACAATACGATACTTGATTACGCCCGAGTCAGAAATGAGCGTATTGACACCATACGTCGTCATAACCGGCACCGAGTCACGGTCATGAATAGCAGGAGCTGTATGCTCATGCTCCTCTGAACAGGAGACTATGGCACAGCTCGCCGTAAGTAATACCAAACATATTATAAGAGAATAAAGGCTTGAACGCATATTATTCTACCTTGAACTTTGCAAACCAACGCTCATTGAAGGTCAGACCAACGTTGATACGGAATGTATTTTCCTTTATCAGACCTGTCGCACTCTGGTTTACCCACTCTGCACTAATATTCAACATACTACGATTATTATAGGCATTCATAATAGGAATACCTACACCAAGGCTTGCTGATAGTTCACGTGGACCGTCTTGTCCATTTATCTTCAAGTATGGACTTGCATAGCTGAAGCCAGCACGATAGTGCATACGACTAAAGAAACCACGATAACGTTCGCCCTTGCAATAATCACCACCAAGCGTCAACTTGTGACGATCATTAAACTGTCCAGCAACAAGACTATAGCTTGTCGTACCATTAACAGGATTGAGTTGTGGGTATCTAATCTTAGCCCACTTCTGCAATTGATAGTCAACACCGAACTTTAGACGATTGTTATGATTAAACATCAAACCAACTCCGAAAGTGTGGGGAAGTTCAAGAGAGTTTGACACAACATAACGAGTTGTATCAGAAACGCTTGTCTGTGAGTTAGTTGATATCAAATCACACTCTGATTCTGCATTTAACGTGTGTCCAAGAGAATAGGCTAAACCCAAGGTCAACTCATTCTTTCTGTCAATAGGATAAGTATATTGCACACCAAAGTCAGCCTTATAACTCTTCACCTGCGCTGTATAGTTCTTAGAAAGGGTATTTACGTAACTATCACTATATGAATTAGTAGAATTACGATTTAGTGTTCCCCATAAATAAGCTATGTTCGCACCAAAAGAGAACCCCTTGAATGGCTCCCAACCCGCACCTAAGTAAACGAGATGCAAACCACCATTACCACTATACGTATTAGAATAGGTGGCATTAGGAGACGATGTACTTGGGAAAGCATTTACATTCTGCGTGTTACTAAAGTTGTAACCAACATTTGTATAAGGTAAGAGACCAAAGCTCACACCCACGTGCTTAAACGCTCTAAACGATGCAACAACATATTCAATATCAGCATTCTGGGCATTGATCTTCTTTCCCTTCTCTTCAAAATTAGTCAACTGAAGACTTACACCAGCATCGAAGATAAACGAAAGAGAGTCAACTGAAGCGTATGAAGCAGGGTTCATGTAGTTAACCTGGCTGTGCTCATGAAAGCCGTACGCCAGTCCGTTCATTCCACGATTAAAACTTGTTGCCTGAGAAGCCAAAGCACCTAATCCATACTGACTATATGGAGAGTTCGTACCACTTTGAGCTGACACTTGTAAAGCAAGTCCTACAAGGAATGCTGTAGCAATTATCTTTTTCATTCGCTTTCTTTTTCTTATTCTGACGATATGTCTTAACGATATATTGGCGCAAAGTTATTAAAAAAAATCTATATTGCAGAAAAACAATAAAGGATTTTGAATTTTAATAGTAATGTTCAATAAATATTTCCAATACAAAAGTTATGATTTCTTACCTTTTAAGATGACAGAAATGACAGGAAAATTGATTTTAAGAAATTCGTCTCTTACGAGCAAGCAATTTAGATATGCTTGAAAAGACAAGGGTTATCACTGATCGATAAGAAAGAATGGAACCGAATGTAGATTATAAGGTTACTGCTTTCATAAACTGCTAACAAAAGTTTATGGGTGCTCTACGACTCAAAGAGACCACAGCCCAAACAGCGTCTTTTCATACATAGCGAGAGTACTCGAAGAACCAGTAAGCCTAAAAAAGTACAACGTAATATCACTCATCTTAGCTTTAATTTCTGTGATGTTTCGTGCCAGAACAGACCTTTGTAAAGCTACGCCTATAAGCAAGATTTCTATGTTGTTCTGCGATAAATATTCATCGTATTATTCATATTAGACCACCGAGAAGAAACGATGAAATACTCAACATAATCTTTAGAAATGTAAGGATATTTCAATAATCACACCCTACAGATTCGGAGAAGAGGGTGGGAATGGAATGAGAAGATGCTCTTCAACGTCGAAGAAAATACCCTTCTTGCACGTTAAAGACGCCCTTCTTGGAGCAAGAAAGGCATCTTCTTAAACGCTACTTATAACATTCTGATTACATGTAGATTACAAACTTAGTTTGAAAAGAAGATATATTACTCTTAAAAAGATGTTTAGCACTCTACTACGTAATGATTTTTTACAACCAAATAGATATAGTCGAGATGTGGAGTGAATACAGAAATGCCTCTATGATGATAGCCACAAATGCAGTAGGATACCCTCGCCTGTCGCAGAGTTACGCTGAATTTTGCACACAAGCAGAGCTCAAAGAGAATAATGAGGAATGTTTGAAAGACTATAAAAATGTCGACTGAACATTACAGAAGACAAGCTGCTTAATAAGTTTTATTAGTCAACAATAATTTTTAATAAGCTTTCTTTGTGCTCTCATGCTTTTTTAGTAACTTTGCGACGGAAATGAAGAAGGGATTACTATATATTGTCTTGACTGCTCTCTTGTCTGTCGTTAATATTACGGCAGGGGCTCAGTCTATGAATAATAACGATAGTATTCAAATATCCCTCCTAACTTGTTCGCCTGGGAAAGAGGTTTGGGCGCAATATGGACACACCGCCATTCGCTATTATGACAAGGAGAAAGGATTAGACTTGGCCATTAACTATGGTATATTCTCCCTTGATCAAACCTACTTTATTCCTCGTTTTATACTTGGAATGACCGACTATCGCATGGGCATACAGGCCATGGATGATTTCCTCGCACAATATAGTTACGAGGGACGAGGCGTTGTAGAGCAGGTTCTGAACTTATCACCTAAGGACAAGGACGTTATCTATGAGGCTTTACAGGAGAACATGAAGCCAGAGAATGTGGTTTATCGTTACAACTACTTCTTTGACAATTGCACCACAAGGGCCCGTGACATGATAGTCAACCATCTGCATGGAAGGGTCGTTTATCCGCCAGCTAAACCAGATGCAACGTTCCGTTCTATGATACATGAATGGAACTATAAAGATAAGTGGTCACAGTTTGGGGAAGACCTCCTACTGGGTGTGAATGCTGACCGTAAGACAACAAAGTCTGAACAGCAGTTTCTACCAGAGAACTTAAGGGTCGATTTCGATAAAGCAACCTATAACGGGAAGCCTTTAGTAAAACAAACTAACGAACTATTGCCAGCTGAGACAACAGAGGCAGAGCCTTCGTCACTACTCTCTCCCATCTTTGTTGCATTTCTTTTTGCAACCATCAGCATCATAATAACGTTCTTTAGCTATCGAAAACAGCGTGTTTACTGGCTTTGGGATGCCGTTTTAATGCTAACATCAGGGCTTATTGGTATTATTCTCTTTATAATGATATTCTCGCAACACCCGTGTGTTAGTTTGAATTTCATCATCTTCTTCTTCAATCCTTTACCTTTGTTCTTTCTTTATCCTACCGTTAAAAGGAAGAAAACATTGTGGTGGAAGATATGGGGAATACTTATTATAATAGGACTTCTCGGACGTTTTATCCAAGAAATACCCGTTCCAATAATAATTGTGGCATCATTCTTGCTATTACACTGCATAGTACATTTACGAATTAGCAAATCGGTTACTACCGTGAAGTAATTCAAAGAGATAAAAGATAATGAATAAATACATCACCGCTTTACTTGTCGTTCTTGCGACAACAGGAGTAGAAGCACAGAGCTATCAGTCTGTGCTAAAGGTAGCATTGGGTGATGTTAACATCGAAGACCTTTGTCATCAACAAGCATTTAAGGGTGTTGAACAAGATATATTGTCTGTTCTTGAGGCCTTTAAGCAGATTAAGGAGGACGAAGAAATAGAACCTGCACAAAACAAAGCAGTATTTGTTGCAGACTTATATGACAACTATCCTACTGATTTCAAAGCTAAATCAAATAACTACCAAAAGTTAGAACAATTCCTTCCGAACCCTTCGTCGAGGAGTGGAATTAAGATTCGTGCCCCCAATCGCTATTCTTTATCGTAACAAGCAACTATTTAATATTAGCTTGCTTGGAATTAGTAATATAATAAGAGGTGGTAACTACCTCACGTATAAATAAACAAACGATTTAGAATAAATGAATTTCAATAAGATATTAAAGGCAATTTTTGGAGATAAATCAACACGTGATATGAAGCTTATTCAGCCTTACGTTGACAAGGTTAAGGCTGCATATCCTGAGATAAAAGCACTTAGCAATGATGAATTGCGCGCCAAAACAAAGGAGATACAACAGTATGTTCAAGACGCAGGTAAGGAACAACGAGAGAAGATGGCAGAACTTCGTGCAACGATTGAAGCGACACCTCTTGAAGAGCGTGAGGCTATCTTCAATCAAATAGATAAACTTGATAAAGAGGCTTTGGACAATTATGAGAAAGCACTCGACGAGGTTATGCCTGTTGCCTTCTCTATTGTTAAAGATACCGCACGCCGTTTCTCAGAGAATGAAGAGACAATTGTCACCGCTACAGACTTCGATCGCGAGTTGGCAGCCGACCCTTCAAAGGACTTTATTACCATTGATGGCGATAAAGCTATCTACCATAATCACTGGACAGCAGGTGGTAATGACTTGAAATGGGAGATGGTTCACTACGATGTACAGATATTTGGTGGTACCGTTCTACATCAAGGTAAGATTGCTGAGATGGCTACTGGTGAGGGTAAAACGCTTGTTGCTACCCTACCAGTATTCCTCAATGCCCTCACTGGAAACGGTGTTCACGTCGTAACAGTCAATGACTATTTGGCAAAGCGTGACTCTGAATGGATGGGACCACTCTATATGTTCAATGGTCTTTCAGTTGACTGTATCGATAAGCACCAGCCTAACTCGCCTGCTCGTCGTAAGGCTTATCAAGCTGATATCACCTTCGGTACTAACAACGAGTTCGGTTTCGACTATCTACGTGACAATATGGCAGTGTCACCAGCAGACCTTGTACAACGCCAGCACAACTATGCTATCGTCGATGAGGTCGACTCTGTGCTGATTGACGACGCTCGTACACCACTTATTATCAGTGGTCCTGTACCAAAGGGTGACGTTCAGATGTTCGAAGAATTCCAACCATTGGTTCAGAGTCTGTATGAGGTTCAGCGCAAGCAAGCTACTGAGCTTCTTTCTGAAGCACGCCATAAGTTGGCCGAAGCACAGAAGAATGCTAACAACAAAGAGACTTTCCAGAAATTACAAGAGGAAGGTTTCCTTGCCCTCTATCGCTCATTTAAGGCACTGCCAAAGAACAAGGCTCTCATTAAATACCTCTCTGAAGAAGGTATCAAGGCTGGTATGCTGAAGACAGAGGAGTATTACATGGCTAATAACAACCGTGAAATGCCAAAGGCTATTGAGCCTCTCTACTTCGTAACAGACGAGAAGATGAATTCATGCGACCTTACTGATAAGGGTACTGCATGGTTGGCTAATCAGGTTAAGGACGATCAGCTCTTCGTCTTACCAGATATTACAACAGAGCTTTCCGCACTTGAGAAGCAGAAAGATGACCACGTTATTGATGAGCAGACATACATCGAAAGAAAAGATGCAATGATGGCTCACTATGGTGTTCAGAGTGAGCGTGTACACACCTTACAGCAACTTCTGAAGGCTTACACCATGTTCAATAAGGACGATGAGTATGTTGTCTTGAACGGTGAGGTTAAGATTGTCGACGAGCAGACGGGTCGTATCATGGAAGGTCGTCGTTGGAGCGATGGCTTACACCAAGCTGTTGAGGCTAAAGAGCACGTAAAGGTGGAGGCTGCAACACAGACTTTTGCTACCATCACCTTACAGAACTACTTCCGTATGTATCACAAGCTTGCAGGTATGACGGGTACTGCTTCAACCGAGGCGGGCGAGTTCTGGGATATCTATAAGCTCGATGTTGTAGAGATACCTACGAACCGTCCTATCCAACGTAAGGATATGGAAGACCGTGTTTATAAGACTGCACGTGAGAAATATGCGGCTGTCATCGACGAGGTTGAGACTATGAGAAATCAAGGCCGTCCATGTCTTGTGGGTACAACATCCGTTGAGATTAGTGAACTCTTAAGTAAGATGCTTAACATGCGTAAGATTCCTCACCAGGTATTGAATGCAAAGCAGCACCTTAAGGAGGCTCAGATCGTAGCTGAGGCTGGTCGTTCTGTAGACGGACTCGGCGCTGTGACCATCGCAACTAACATGGCTGGTCGTGGTACCGACATCAAACTCACGCAGGAAGTTAAGGATGCTGGTGGTCTTGCAATCATTGGTACTGAACGTCACGAAAGCCGCCGTGTAGACCGTCAGTTGCGTGGTCGTGCTGGTCGTCAAGGCGACCCTGGTTCATCAGTGTTCTATGTCTCACTTGAAGACAAGCTGATGCGCCTCTTCGGTTCAGAGCGTATTGCTAAGGTAATGGACCGCCTCGGCTTTGAAGATGGTGAGCGTATTGAGAGTTCAATGATATCTAATAGTATCGAGCGTGCTCAGAAGAAGGTTGAAGAAAACAACTTCGGTATTCGTAAACGTCTGTTGGAATACGATGACGTCATGAACAAGCAGCGTACGGTTATCTATGAGAAGCGTCGTCACGCATTGATGGGTGAGCGTATTGGTATGGATATTTCTAATATCATTTGGGACCGTTGTGTAAGCATTATCGAGCGCAATGACTACGAAGGATGCAAAGAAGAGTTCTTGAAAGTACTTGCAATGGAATGCCCATTCACCGAAGAGGAGCTTGCTGCAGGCCATACTGAAGAACTTGCTGAACGCAGTTTCCAAGCTGCTATGGACGCCTTCACACGTAAGACAGAGCGTATCCAAACTGTTGCATGGCCTATTATTAAAGAGGTGTATGAGAACCAAGGGGCAATGTACGAGCGTATCATGGTTCCTATCACAGATGGACAACGTGTCTACAACATTCCTTGCGACTTGAAAGAAGCTTACGAGAGCGAAGCTAAATCGGTTGTTAAACAATTTGAGAAGGTAATCCTCCTCCATATCATCGACGATGATTGGAAAGAGAACCTACGTCAGTTAGACGACCTCCGTCACTCTGTTCAGAATGCATCTTACGAGCAGAAGGACCCATTACTCATCTTTAAGCTGGAGAGTGTAAAGCTTTGGGACAACATGATTGACGATATGAACAACCGTACAGCAAGTGTTCTTATGCGCGGTCAGATACCTGAGATGCAACCTGCTGAGGATATTCAGGAAGCTGCTCCAGAGCAACATGGCCAGCAGTACAAGGAGGAGAAGGTTGAACTTAACGACCCTAATCAGGTTGCTGCAGCTCAGCATGACACCCGCGAAGGGGCACAAGAAGTGAACCACACGCCATATCGTGCTGACAAGATGCCTCGTCCTAACGACCCATGCCCATGTGGTAGCGGTAAGAAATTCAAGAATTGCCATGGTCGCGATATTCGTTAATAACCTTATAAAGACTTTCGGGGATAAGACAGCTGTGTCTATCCCCGAATTTTGTTTCCCTTCTAACGAGATTATTGGACTTGTTGGGAATAATGGTGCTGGTAAGACTACGCTCTTCCGACTGATTCTGAATCTCATAAAAGCCGATGGCGGTGAGGTTGACTTCTGTCTTTCGGATGAGACAAACAATCAGCGTGAAGACAAACTTAGCCTTAGTGGGACAAGGGTCTCTCATCTTGAAGAGTCATGGAAGAACTATGTCTCTGCCTATCTCGATGAGAGTTTCCTTATTGATTTCCTTACGCCAAGAGAGTTCTTCACCTTTATTGGTAAAGTTAATAACATCGTGGAAGAAAGATTAGAAGAAAGAATAAAGTCGTTCTCTCCCTTTCTTAGTGAAGATATCCTTAACGGGAAAACCTTTATTCGGGAGCTTTCTGCAGGCAACAAACAGAAGGTTGGTATTGCTGCTGCCCTGCTTCACTGTCCTAAGTTTGTAATTCTTGATGAACCATTCAACTTCCTTGACCCCAGTAGTCAGAACCAACTAAAGGACTTACTGTCTAAGTATAGACAACAACATCAGGCTTCTATTCTCATTTCCAGCCATAACCTACACCACACAACGGATATTAGTGACAGAATAGTACTGATGGAGAAGGGAGCAATCGTTAAAGACATAGATAAGATAAACGAAACAACAATAAAAGAATTAGAGAACTACTTCTTATAGAAATGGCTTCTATAAGAGGTAAAAACCATATAATCTGTAAAACATTTTCAGCCCTACTCTATCACAGAACATGCCCTATTGCCTTCTAAAAGACGCCTAACAAGCTTAAAAAACATGCCCTTCTTGCGTGTTGTTAACGCCCTTCTTGCACCTAATTAGGCCTCTTCTTCAAACGTCATCATAACTTATTGGTTATCTGCTTGTTGTGGGTTTACATTTTACTCATATCTATCATTTAATTACATGATATTTTGATGATTAAATGTAATTATTTTTTATTACTTACATGACAGTGCCTATCAAGGCTATTGGTCACACACTTGAAGTGAATTAACATGAGAAATATAACTTATTGTTGGTATCTGATATGACTTCTTCGTATGAGTTCGATAGACAAGGGTGGCTTACTATACCTTATTATAATGACATTTATTACGCTTCTACCTATGTTCAAATGCAGTGTCAAACTTTAACACACATCGCATAAATAGTAACCACTATCGTGATATATCATTGATAGCCAAGAAGTTCGAAAGTAATAAGACTATATACAACCCATGTTAGTGTGGCTCAACAGGTTAAACAGTGTTCGTTCCCAAAACAAATGCCATACAGTTCAAGACTGAGTAGTTCTATAGAAAGGCTTAATCCTTATTCAAGTTTTCGGAGAATCACACCCTACAACATATCCATTGATATCAAACACCTTATATCAATTAAACACAACAACGTTGTAAACTATTACAAAAAATATTATTTATAACAATTCCAATAATACCTACATGTTATGAAGGTAAATCCCAATAAGGTAGATAACGTTTCTCATTAAAGGCAAAGAATATCCACAATTTTAGGTATTGTCAATTCTTTCATAATATTATAACTTTGTATGCAAATTATAAATATCTAAATAATAACTCTAATGAGGAAATTTACATCAGGTATTATTTTAGCTACACTATTATCAAGTGCAGCCGTAGCACAAGCACAAGTAAACGCAGCTGACTCTGTAATGAACCATGCCAAGGGAAATAAACTAAGCCTTGGTGGATATGGCGAAGCTGCTTATTCACGTAACTTTTATAGTGATAACGGAAATCGTTATACGACACCTGGCCTTTACAAGAAGGACCCAAGTCATGGAAGATTTGATATTCCACATGCCGTTATCTACCTTGGTTATGATTTCGGGAAGGGCTGGTCATTAGGTTCTGAGATTGAGTTTGAACATGGCGGGTCTGGTTCTGCTATCGAATACGAGGCAGATGAGGCTATTGAGTTCGAACATGAAACAGAGAAAGGTGGCGAGGTTGAACTCGAACAGTTCTGGTTGCAGAAATCATTTAGCAAAGCTTTCAATATCCGTGCTGGTCATATCGTTGTGCCATTCGGCTTAGTGAACGCTCATCATGAGCCATTAAATTTCTTCACTGTCTATCGTCCTGAGGGAGAGAACACTATCCTCCCAAGTACATGGCATCAGACAGGTATTTCCTTCTGGGGTAGGACAGGCGACTTTAGCTACGTCGCACAGATGATTGCAGGATTGGATGCTTATCATTTCAGTCGCGCTAACTGGATTCAGAAAGGTACGTCAAATCCATTCGAGTTTGAGGTTGCTAATAAGTATGGTTTCCTCGCTCGCGTAGACAACTACACCATCCCAGGCTTACGCATTGGTGTTAGTGCTTATGCAGGACAGGCTATGCACAACAATGTTCCACATGATAGTGAGAAGGGAGATAAGAAGAAGATTAAGGGTAATGTTTATCTTGGTAGCTTAGATTTCACCTATAATAAATATAACTGGATTGCGAGAGGAAACATTGACTATGGTTATGTAAGTAATGCGAACCAGATTTCTGGCCTCTCATACCCTAATGTTCAGTATGTTAAGCCATATGAGTCTGGTAGTGGTAAATACTTCGGAAGTCATGCTATGGCTATGATGTTTGAGGTAGGTTATGATATTTTCTCCCAGATACACAAGTTGCGTGAGGACAATCAGAAGCTCTATGTCTTTGGACACATCGAACACTATGACTCTTACATCCATGCAACAACTAAGCAGTGGACGAATAGAACCGTTCTTGCAACTGGTATCAACTATTACCCTATCCCACAGATTGCAATCAAGGCAGAGTACAACTACCGCAATCTGAAGAAGGGTTACAACGACGAACCTTCTATTAACATCGGTATAGCTTACGAAGGTTTCTTCCTCTAAAAAGCAAAGAATAAAGATTGTATAACCATAATTAAAAAGGGATTATAATGAAAAAAGTAACAAAACTTGCGATGTTCCTCCTCGCAGGAACATTAGCTACAGGCTTCGTATCATGTAGTAGTGATGATGATGAAGTTATTAACACAACAATTCTTACACCTGAACAGCAAAATGCTTTAAGCCAGGCTGAAAGCGAAAGTAGAGCAAACGCTAATAAAACAGAGATGGGTAAGGTTGTTGCAAACTACATTAATGAAGTTGTTAAACCTACATATTTAGATTTAGCAGAGAAGTCTAACATTCTTTACAAGGCTTGCCAGAATCTTTATCAGAAGCGTAAAGCTGGTACATTGACCCAGAATGACATCGATGCAGCTTGTGAGGCTTTCAAAGGAGCACGTCGAGATTGGGAGCAGAGTGAGGCTTTCCTCTATGGTGCTGCTTCTGATAATGAGATTGACCCACATATCGACTCATGGCCACTCGACCATGATCAGTTAACAAGAGCATTGAATAATGCAGATGTTATCGCAGGTATTAATGGCGAGAATCCAGCCAAGTATGTTTATGACAACAATGGTAACTTCGACTCTGTATTAGGTTTCCACGGATTGGAGTTCGTTCTCTTCCGTAATGGTAAGAACCGTACCGTAGCAGACTTCAATGCTGAGAAAGAGAAAGAACAAGGCCTTACAAGCGTAAGTACAGTGAACGAAGCAGCCTTTGCAGCAGCTGTTGCTGGTGACCTCCGAAACATGACTTACCTCTTGGAATATGGCTGGTTAGGTACAAGTATACCAACTTCTCACGTGAACCAGCTTGCTGATGCAATGTGGGTAGTTAATGGAACACGTCACAGAGGACTTTCTGCAAAGAATATCCCATACCGTGATTACTCACAGTTCGCCACTACTGAGAATGGTATGTTTGCTTCATGGCATGAGACACTGAACAATATATTCATTGGCGGATGCTCTGGCATCTGCGAAGAAGTTGCTGAACAAAAACTTGGTCAGGCTTATCGTAAGGCTACAGGTACTGGTACGGCAGACGATGCAGCTAACTACATCGAGTCACCATACAGTAAACGTTCATTCCA
>QWCF01000435.1_pt1 | contig 15979 bp, 10 predicted proteins | sample 1972521 | NCBI WGS metagenome assembly QWCF01 (sample SAMN09866715, study PRJNA288562) | Human oral metagenome isolate term4_saliva, whole genome shotgun sequencing...
CGCCATATCGGTGGCGTTTTTGCCTTTGGTGTAGGCGAATTGTTGGACGGGGATGATGGCGTGGGGCAGGAGGGCGGCTTTCCATTTGGAAAGGCCGTGGCTCCAGTCGCCGTAGATGCGCTTGACGCTGGCGATGCCGTATTTGGCAACTTCTTCGAGCAGGCGGTCGATGATGTCGGCGGGGGCGTTGTCGGCGTCGATGAGGACGGCGAGTTTTTTGTTGGCCAATGTGGTCATGGGGACTCCGTGGTATTCATGTCAGTCGAGGTCGTCTGAAAACCGGTTTTCAGACGACCTCGATCTTTTAAAGCATATCTTGTATGGCGGCGCGCTCTTCTTCCAGCTCCGCTAGTGTCGCGGCGATGCGTTGGCGGCTGAACTCATCCGACAAGTCCAAGCCTTGGACGATGCGGTAGCTGCCTGCGTCGCAAATAACGGGGAAGCCGAAAATCAAACCTTCGGGGATGCCGTAAGAGCCGTCGGAGGGGACGCCCATCGTTATCCATTTGCCGCTGCTGCCGAGCAGCCAGTCGCGCAGGTGGTAGATGGCGGCATTCGCGGCGGAGGCGGCGGACGACGAACCGCGCGCGGCGATGATGGCAGCACCGCGTCCGGCGATTTTCGGCATGAAGACTTCGGTATTCCAATCGGGTTCGGTAATCATGTCTTTGACGGACTCGCCGTTGCTGGTGGCGTAGCGGTAGTCGGCGTACATGGTCGGGCTGTGGTTGCCCCAGACGCACATTTGCTCGATGGAAGGAATCGGGCGGTTGATTTTCTCGGCGACTTGGCTGACGGCGCGGTGGTGGTCGAGACGCATCAGGGCGGTGAAGTTCTCCGGCGGGATGTCGGGCGCGGATTTCATGGCGATGTAGGCGTTTGTGTTGGCGGGGTTGCCGACGACGAGGACTTTGACGTCGCGATGGGCAACTTTGTTCAACGCCGCGCCTTGTACTTTGAAAATTTCGGCGTTGGCGTGCAGCAGGTCGGCGCGTTCCATGCCTTGCGTACGCGGGCGCGCACCAATCAACAAAGCGATGTCGGCATCTTTGAAGGCAACTTCGGGGTCGTCTGTCGCGAAGATGTCGTCAAGGAGCGGGAAAGCGCAATCCTGCATTTCCATGATCACGCCGCGCAATGCCTGCTGCGCCTGAGGCAGGTCGAGCAGTTGCAAGATAACGGGTTGGTCGCGTCCGAGCATAATGCCGCCGGCGATACGGAACAGGGTAGCGTAGGCAATTTGGCCTGCGGCGCCGGTAACGGCGATTCGGACGGGGGGCTTAAGCGTCATATTTTTCCTTTTGAAGTCGTTGTTTTACTTGATTTACGAATTATAACAGCATTGAGTAAGGGAGAATGAAAAGGTCGTCTGAAACTGGAAATAGGATTTCAGACGACCTTTTTGATTTTGGCAAATGCTGAAATTCTGCTTACGGCAGGAGTTTGCCCGGATTCATGATGTCGTGCGGGTCAAGCTGGGCTTTGATGGCACGCATCAGGGCGATTTCGGACGGAGTGCGGACGCTGGGGAGCCAGTGTTTTTTGATGGTGCCGATACCGTGTTCCGCCGCGATGGTGCCGTGGCAGGCGAGGATGTGTTCATAGACGATAGTGTTCACGGCATCTTCGTAGCGGTAAGCATCGTTGCTCAATACGTCGGGCAGGAAGGTGTTGTAATGCAGGCTGCCGTCGCCCAAATGTCCGAAGCAGACAATTTGTATGCCGGGGAAACGGGCTTCCAAGGCGGGGGCGCATTGACGGACAAAGGCGGCGACTTGGGCAATCGGGACGGCGATGTCGTGTTTGATGCTGGTGCCGAGCTTGCGCTGGGAAGCGGAAATGTTTTCACGCAGCGTCCATAGATCGAGGCGCTCTTGTTCGGATTGCGCGATGATGCTGTTTTCTTGGCCGTTTTGATAGAGAAACTCGGCAAGTTTTTCGTCGAGCGCGGCATCGGGAACGGAGTCGGTCAGTTCGAGCAGAACGTGCCAGTTTGCATCCGTCGGCTGTTTAAGACAGCTGAACTCGGAAGACAATGCCAAAGCGTAGCGGCTGATCAGCTCGAAACTGGTCAGGCGTTCGGCAAAATGCCCTTGTACGGCCGTTAAAAGCTGTACGGCAGATTCGATGTCATCCAAACCTACCCACGCGGTCGCTATGGTTTGCGGACGGGCGAAGAGTTTGAGCGTGGCGGCGGTGATAATGCCGAGCGTGCCTTCGCTGCCGATAAAGAGGTGGCGCAGGTCGTAGCCGGTGGTATTTTTGTGTAGCGGCTGAAGATGGGAAACAAGTTCTCCATTGTGCAGGACGACTTCCAAACCCAATACCAAGTCGCGCATACTGCCGTAGCGTAAAACGTTTAATCCACCTGCGTTGCAGGCGATATTGCCGCCGATTTCGCACGAACCTTCGCTGGCAAGGCTGAGGGGAAACAGCCTACCTGCTTCGGCTGCCGCTTTTTGGACGTTTTGCAGGATTACGCCCGCCTCAACCGTGATGCTGTTGTCTGCAAGGTTGATTTCGCGGATGCGGTTGATTTTGGAGAGATTGAGCAGTACGCCACTGGAGGCTACCGCCGCGCCGCACAAACCGGTATTGCCGCCCTGCGGGGTAACGGGGATACGGTGCTCAAAACAAAACCGCATGATTTTTTGTACATTTTCTATGGAATGCGGTTGCAAGATGATGTCCGGTTCGGAAACAAAGCGGCGGCGCTGGTCGTTTAACAGGGCCGGAGTGGCTTCGAGGATTTCAGCGGGGGAAAGGAATTCAAGAAAACGGTCGTACAGATTGGGCATAACGGGAAGCAAGGATGGTTTATGTGTGTACGGAGGATTATATAGCGGATAAGGGGAACGAAAAACGGTAAAGGTCGTCTGAAAAATAAAAAAGCAGGATACAATCTGTATCCTGCTTTTTTAACTGTAAAAATATTATTTTGCAGCAGAAGCGGCTTCAGTAGCAGCAGAGGCAGCTTCGGTAGCGGCAGAAGCGGCTTCAGTAGCAGCAGAGGCAGCTTCGGTAGCAGCAGCTTCGGTAGCAGGAGCAGCAGCTTCAGTAGCAGCAGATGCTGCTTCAGTAGCAGCAGATGCAGCTTCGGTAGCAGCAGATGCAGCTTCAGAAGCGGCAGAAGCGGCAGTGTCAGCAGCTTTGTCGCCACAAGCAGCCAAAGCCAAAGAGAACAGAGCAGCAGCAATCAGAGATTTTTTCATTTTGAGAACCTTCTTTAAATCGATTTAAATAAAAACGGAACAACTGAAACGGCATTAAGCCGTTCCATTAGAGTAAAAATTCATTGCTGAATTTCCTGCATTATGCCCCACAGCATGGCTCGGTGCAACGATACAGACGAATTAGTAATTTTTTAGTAACTTCTAATCAATCCGGAATGGACGAAAGATGGGGATAAACCTAATCAACATAGGTTGTTATTCAGGCTCTATTCGAAATAGCCCATATCGTAAAATTTATTGATTTCATGTATTTACATTTAAACAATACGCAATCGGCTTCTATTTCTGATTTGTTTGAATAATCTAAACAAAATCATTATACACAGAAATAAAAGTTGTAAAAAAGTTACACCAGTATAAAAATTATCAAAATTTACGCTTTTGCATGATTTTAGTTAAATATTGTTTGTTTTTATTGATAATTGTTAATTTATGAATCTTTGAGATAAATCTCCGTGCATGACGGCGGTGTGTTAGAATATTTGAGATTTGTTGGCAGAGGGTTGTCAATAAAGCCTATTTTGATAAACGGTCATGATAAAGGATAAAAAATGACTATTAAAAAAAATTCCGTGGTTTCGCTTCACTATGAAATGTACGATGCGGACAACCAACTGCTGGACAAAACCGAAGAACCCATCGCCTATCTGCACGGCGGATATGACGGCATTTTCCCTTTGGTGGAAGAAGCTTTGCACGAAAAAAACGTCGGCGATACAGTTGAAGTTGCGCTGTCTCCCGATGATGCGTTCGGCGAGCAGGATCCCAGCTTGGTGCGCATTGAAGATGTCAGCGTGTTTCCGGTTGAAGTGGAAGTCGGCATGATGTTTGAAGCCGATGATCCTGAAACCGGCGATGTCTTGGTTTATCGCGTAACAGATGTGGCAGACGGCAAGGCCGTAGTAGACGGCAACCATCCGCTTGCCGGCATGAAAATTTTGTTTAAAGCGACAGTTGACGGCGTACGCGATGCGACTGAAGAAGAAATTGCACACGGTCACGTTCACGGCCCGCACGGTCATCATCACTAATTAAGTTGATTGACAATCTAAAAGGTCGTCTGAAAGCAGGATTGGGTTTCTGTTTTCAGACGACCTTTTTATATCCTGCAAACCCATATCCAAATATAGCTGAAACATTCCGAATATAGCTGAAACATTCTGACAACCATCAAAATCAAGCTGCTTCCCTATCGCCTAAAAATTTTGGGATAAGTCAAACTAAGCAGGGAAATCTGGGTCTGAAGGTTTGTTTTCTCTGAATTACGAGAAACATTCAATCCTATTTATATTAAGATTCGGTTTATTGTAAACAGGCGAATTGTATCATGAGCGAACATTTGGAAGAGCAGGCTCTGGGCTTGGGTATTGATTTGGGTTTCCACGACATCGGTGGAATTTATCATGCGACCAAGCCCGAGGTTTTGGAAGGGATTATTAAGGCTTTGCAGCAGGACGGTTTTTCAGACGACCTTTATACGGATACTTTGGTCGCGCATGAAAACGGTCGGGAATCTTTACAACTGCCTGCTGAATTTCATGGCGCGGTTGAAATTTGCTTGGAAGATGAAGCGGGCGGGCGGCAGGTTTTGGCGTTGAACCATGGCGAAAACGGTGTGCTTTGGGTGGCGCTGCCGGCTTTGGCTTGCGGTTATTACACATTGTTTGCAGAAGTAGAAGACATTGTCCGCAAGGTACGGCTGGTGGTTGCGCCGCAGTCGGTTTATCAGCCGAAAATGCTGGAACACGGTTTGCGCATGAACGGGCTGACGACGCATTTGTACAGCCTGCGTTCGCAGCGGAACTGGGGCATCGGGGATTTTACCGATTTACTGAATTTGATGGCGTTTGCGGCGGATAAGCAACTGGATTTTATCGGCATCAATCCGCTGCACGCGCTTTTTAGTGCCAAGCCTGCTTTTGCCAGCCCGTACAGTCCGTCTTCGCGCGAATGGCTCAATCCGATTTATCTGGATGTGGAGAAGGTTGGTGCGTTCTCCTACAACGAAAAGCTGAAAAACTGGCTCAAGCAGCCGAATATCTGCCAGCGCATTGCTGCGTTACGGATTACGGAAACCGTCGCTTATACGGCGGTTTGGGCGTTTAAGCGCGATGCTTTGCAAAAGGCATTTGATGCGTTTGAAAACGACGGATGCGAAGCCGCCAAACAAGAGCGGGCGGCATTTGACGCCTTTGTCGAAGAACGCGGCGAGGCTTTGGAAGGCTTCGGCTTATTTGAGGCGTTGGATCAGTATTACAACCGTTCCGGCGAAGTGGGTTGGCTGTCTTGGCCGTCGGAGTTTCATGATCCGCATGGCGAAGCGGTTCAACGATTTGCACAGGGACACCGCCGCGAAATCCGTTTTTATATGTGGCTGCAATGGCTTTGCGCGGAGCAGTTGCGCGAAGTGAACGAAGCGGCTGCGGCACGCGGCGTGAAGCTCGGAATTTACGGCGATTTGGCGGTCGGCGTGGCTCGCGGTAGTGCGGATACTTGGCTTAACCGTGCTGATTACTGCATGGATATGGCGGTCGGCGCGCCGCCCGATCCGTTCAGCCCGACAGGGCAAAATTGGGATTTGCCGCCGCTCAATCCGATGATGTTGAAGCACACGGGTTATGAGAAGTTCGTCCGACTTTTGCGTGAAAATATGCGGCTTTACGGCATCTTGCGCATTGATCATGTGATGGCTTTATGCCGTCTGTGGTGGGTTGCGGGCGAGACGGCGGACTTTGGCGCGTATGTGCATTACGACGCGGATGTGATGTTTGCCATCCTGGCTTTGGAAAGCCGGCGGAATCAATGCGTGGTCATCGGCGAGGATTTGGGGACGGTACCCGACCAAGCGCGGTATTTGCTGAACCGTTATCAGGTGTTTTCTTATAAGGTCGTGTATTTCAGCAAAGGCTGGCACGGCTTTGAATTGCCCGAAGAATATCCCGAACAGGCGATTACGGTGGTCAGCACGCACGACGTCGCGCCTTTGGCGGGCTATTGGACGGGCAGGGATTTGGATTTGATGTTCCGCTTGGGTACGATTCCCGATGCGGAAACTTTTCAGACGACCTTGGAAGCGCGCGAACACGATAAGGCGGATTTGTTCGATAAGTTGAAACACGCAGGCTGCCTGCCTTCCGACGCCGAGATGTCGTCTGAAATCGACGAAACACTGTTAACCGCCTTGCACCGGTATGCTGCCATGAGCCGCAGCAAATTGTATGCGGTGCAGCTGGAAAACCTACTGGGCATGAGCGACAACCTGAATGTGCCGGGCGTTTCCGAGGGTTATCCCAACTGGGCGCGCAAAATGCCCGTCGCGCTTGAAGATTTTCCCCACAACCGCCTGATGGGCGGCCAACTTGCCATGATTGGAGAGGTACGCATGAAGAAAAACAGCCGGATGAAGCCTTATCACGAGCTTGACCAAGTCGAACGCGACACGGTCGAAAGCCTGTTTCTTGCCACCCACAGCGATTTGTTCGCCTATCTGGGGCGACACCGCCTTGCCGAAGGCGACGAGGTCGTGCGAACCCTGATTCCGAACGCTTGGGGCGTGGATATTGTCAACCGTGAAAGCGGCGAGGTGATTACGTCGTCTGAAAAAGTCGATGAACGCGGATTCTTCGTTGCCGTGCTGCCCGAAGGCGCGCCCGATTACGCTTTGAACGTCCGTTATGCCGAAGATGCCGAGCCTGTGCGCGAAGAAGACCCATACCGCTTCGGATCCGCCCTGAAGGACATGGATTCTTGGTTGCTGGCGGAAGGCAAACACCTGCGCCCTTATGAAACTTTAGGCGCGCATTTTGCCGAAGTGGACGGCGTGAAAGGTGTGAGCTTTGCCGTATGGGCACCGAACGCGCAGCGCGTGTCCGTCATCGGCGAATTCAACCACTGGGACGGCCGCCGCCATGTGATGCGTTTCCACCGCGACAACGGCATTTGGGACATTTTCATCCCCGCCGTCAAACTCAACGCCCTCTATAAATTTGAAATCCGTGATGCCAACGGCGATGTGCGGCAAAAGACCGACCCGTATGCCTTTGGTGCAGAGTTACGTCCGAATACCGCGTCTGTCGTGCGCGGTTTGCCTGAAAAAGTGGAAGCACCCGATTTCCGCGCCCGTGCCAACGCCATTGACGCGCCGATCAGCATTTATGAAGTGCATTTGGGTTCGTGGAAACGCAATCCCGAAAACAACTTCTGGCTGACTTACGAACAGCTCGCCAAAGAATTGGTCGCATACGTCAAAGACATGGGCTTCACCCATATTGAGTTCCTGCCCGTTTCCGAATACCCGTTTGACGGCTCGTGGGGCTATCAGGCGACCGGATTGTATGCGCCGACCAGCCGTTTCGGTTCGCCCGACGAATTGCGCGCCCTGATTAAAGCCGCCCACGATGCAGGCATCGGCGTCATCCTCGACTGGGTGGTCGGACACTTCCCGACCGACGACCACGGGCTTGCCAAGTTTGACGGCACCGCGCTCTACGAACACGCCGACCCGCGCGAAGGCTACCACCAAGACTGGAACACCTTGATTTACAACTTCGGCAGGAACGAAGTCAAAAACTTCCTGCAAGGCAATGCCTTGTATTGGATAGAGCGTTTCGGTTTCGACGGTATCCGCGTGGACGCCGTCGCCTCCATGATTTACCGCAACTACTCGCGCAAAGACGGCGAATGGATACCCAACCAATACGGCGGTCATGAAAACCTCGAAGCCATCGCCTTCCTGCGCGATACCAACACCATGCTGAAAGAGGTCGCCCCGTCCGCCACCGAAATCGCCGAAGAATCCACCTCGTTTGCCAACGTAACCCGTCAAGAAGGCTTGAACTTCAGTTACAAATGGAACATGGGCTGGATGAACGACACCTTGCGCTACATGATGGAAGACCCCATCAACCGCAAATACCACCACAACAAAATGACCTTCGGCATGATGTACCAATACAGCGAAAACTTCGTCCTGCCGCTCTCGCACGACGAAGTCGTACACGGTAAACGCTCGCTGCTCGGACGGATGCCCGGAGACTGCTGGCAGCAATTCGCCAACCTGCGCGCCTACTACGGCTTCATGTACGGCTTCCCCGGTAAAAAACTCCTGTTTATGGGCAACGAGTTCGCGCAAGGCAGAGAGTGGAACTACAGCGAAGGACTGGATTGGTTCCTGCTCGACCAAGAAGGCGGCTGGCACAAAGGCGTACAAAACTTCGTGCGCGATTTGAACCACATCTATAAAGACACCGCGCCGCTTTACCAGCTCGACCAATGGCCGGAAGGCTTCGAATGGCTGGTTGCCGACGACGGCAATAATTCCGTCTTCGTCTTCGAACGCCGCGACCGCGAAGGCAACCGCGTCATCGTCATCAGCAACTTCACGCCCGTCGTCCACGACAGCTACCGCTTCGGCGTGAACGAAGCCGGCGAATACCGCGAAATCCTCAATTCAGACGACCCCGGTTACAACGGCAGCGGCGTATCCGCAGGACAAGCCCTGCAAACCGAAGAAATCTGGTCACACGGCAAACCCAACTCACTCGCCGTCAAAGTGCCGCCGCTGGCAACGGTTTACCTTTACAAAGCTGCTGAACAGAGCGCAATAGAGGCAGTAGATCAAGTAAAAGGCGAAGCGTGAGCTTGAATTGAACTTGTTTTTGAACATATCAAGACAAGTTTAAACAAACTGTTCTGCTTTTTTCAGGCGACCTTTCGATATGAAGGGGTCGTCTGAAATTTTTTTGGGATGGCAGATAAAGTTTGATATGCCCGATTACATCGGTTTTGACTGGTAAGGGATGTTGTGTAAAGACAAACGGATATGACAAAAGGTCGTCTGAAAATACTTTCCTCTTCATTGAGGCTGAGTTTTCAGACGACCTCGGTTCAAACCGCCACGCCCGCCAGTTTGCCGATAAGACCGGTTACCGCCAATGCCGCCACGCCCCACAGGCACACGCGCAAGACAGCGGGGACGACGGGTGCGCCGCCGAGTTTGGCGGAGGCGTAGCCCAGCGCGGCGAGTCCGCATAAAGTGGTTGCCGCCAGCGTAGGGATAAGGGCGGCGGGGCTGGTTAGTGTGACCAGCAGCGGCAGTATGGCGCCGGCGCAGAACGAACCTGCGGAGGCAAGCGCGGCCTGCATGGGCTTGGCGGCGGAGGTTTCGGTGATGCCGATTTCGTCGCGTGCATGGGCGGAGAGCGCGTCGTGTTCCATCAATGCTTGCGCGACTTCGGCGGCAAGCGCGTCGGACAAACCGCGGCGGCGGTAGATTTCGGTCAGTTCTGCCAGTTCGGCATCGGGATTGGCTTCCAATTCGTAGCGTTCTTTGTGTAAATCGGCTTTTTCTGTGTCCGACTGGCTGGATACGGAAACATATTCTCCCGCCGCCATCGAAACCGCGCCGCCGATCAGGGCGGAAACGCCCGTCAGCAGCAGGGTTTGGAAATCGGGGGCGGCTGCTGCGACGCCCGTCAGCAGCGAGGCGGTGGAAATCAGTCCGTCGTTCGCGCCCAATACGCTCGCGCGCAGCCAGTTGTTGCGGTTGCTGAAATGGCGTTCGCTGTGTTGTGAATACATGGTAAGTGTTCCGGCGGTGTTTTGCGTTATGGTAGCACCGTATCGGTTTATCGGGGGCGGCGTAATCATATGTTTGCAAGCTGAAAATCCGGTCATACTTGATAATAATTGTCGCTCAAACGGGTTTGTGGTATAAATCTTAGAAATTTAGCTCTAAACTCTAATAACCGCCCGATTAACCGAGAATCATGATGACACACACTGAATCAAGCGCGCAGCCGTCAACTATGGACACGGCTGCTTTTTTAAAGCACATCGAATCTGCATTCCGCCGCATTTTTTCAGACGACCTCAACCTCATGCAGTACCTGCCTGAAGACAAATGGCTTGCCTTGAAGCAGGCGGGTTTGCTGTTGCCCTTCCTCGACAAAAAACACGGCGGCCGCAAGGGTAGCCAGTTTGAAATTCAAGAAGTCCTGCGGATTGCGGGGCATTACGGCGTGCCCGTTACCCTGCGTACCGGCATCGAAGGCGCGCTGGTGTTGCAGCCTCTGCAAGAGTTTGGCGACGAAGCGCAAATCGCGCAAGGTTTGGAGATGATTTTCAAAGGCGAGGGCGGCGGTTTGGGTATTACCGAGCCCGAAACCTCCGGCGCGGCAATCGCCCGCGAAATGCAGTCCTACTACGAATATACCGACGATCAAACCATTTACGTCAATGCCACGAAATACTGGCAGGGCAACTCGCAAAGCGACTTCCTCCTCGTGGCCGCCAAAGAGCGTAAAAACGGCAAACTCTCCAAAGTCATCAACCTGCTGCTTGTTCCCAAGGAATACATACGCTACGAAGCCCTGACGTCCGAAGGTCTGCGCGCCGTCCGTTATGCCGTCAACCGCATTGATGCCGAAATGCCCTCCGCCGCCGTCATGAAACTCTCGCAGAGCGACGCCGCCGGTTTGCGCGCGTTTCAAAACATCTTTATCCGCAGCCGCCTGCAACTGATCGGCATGACGCACGGCATCATGGAATACATCCTTGAAAACTTGAACCAATACGTCCGCAACGACATCAAATTTGTTGATTACGAACGCCGCGAAATCCAACGCCGCCATCAGGTTTCCGAAATCCTTTACCGCTACGTCTGCCATTCCGTTTCGCCCGTCGCTCCCGTCGCCCATCAATTGATGGAGGCAAACATCATCAAAACCCTCGCCACGGAATACACTTACGCCGCCGCGCAAATGTTGCAAAAACTCTTGGGCGCGAAGGGTTTTGAACGCGGACACACCGCCAGCAATATCGCTATCGACATCCGTCCCTTCACCATCTTCGAAGGTCCGAACGATATGCTTTATGCCGAAATTTACGACCAGTTCGTCCGCGCTACCGCCGAAGAAAAAGAAGCAGGCATTAAGTTGGACAAAAACCAAACCCTGCTTGACCGCCTGCAAACCGATGCACGCTTTGCCGCCGTTGCCCGCGACTACACTTTGCCCGAAGACATCCGCAGCTTCCTGCAGGAACACACACTGACCGACGCCTGCGCCTTGCAAAAAGTCTTTATCGGCAAAATCATCGCCCGACTCTTCGTTTTCGTACAGACGGAACACGAAGACACCGCAGCTTTCCTGCTGAACGACATCCGCAAAGATATATTGGATTGCCGATATTGCGGTTGATATTTTCAACAAAACATAAGAAATTAAATAAAGGGACTGTCCCAGATAACGAGGACAGTCCCAAGAACGACTCCGATTGAGTAATTTATTAAACTATTCTTTTAGTTGAAACAGAAAAACGTTGTAAAAAAATCAGCCCGATGTATGCAATCATCGGGCTTCCATGCTCAAAAAGTCTTTTGAACCGCTTAAAAACCAGGTTTTTCTATTCCATTTCCATTCTTCATCCAATTGGTCAATAGCTTCTGCAATCCTGGTAAATCTTTGCGTTCTATCAATTCAATTTGAGCGCCTTTAGCTCTATCACGTATCGTATTTCTAGCACCATGCCCACCAGTTTCACGATAAGAAATCAGCGCAGCCCGGGTTTTCAATCCGCCTAATTTTTTTAGGGTTTCCAGCTTATAAAGGGCGTTATCAGCTTCTTTTTTATTGCTTGAAAAATTAGCAGTTTTACATTCCAGTACATGCAAAACATTATTGGCTAACACTACTACATCTAATTCATTATGTTGATTAGTATTTTTATCTGAATTTTTAATCTGTACATTTAAAGCAACATCTTGAACCCCTGGAATTTTGCGGATGACATCAAATACATAATCTTCAAACCAACCTCCAGCAACATACTTCTTAGTCTCTAAATCTGGAAAATGTAATTTTCTGTTTTGTTGGGATAGCAATTCATTTTCTTCCAAAAGACGTAATAAGTCATTGAAATTTTTTTGATGCTGATTTTCTACTTTTGGCATGTCTGTTGTTAAATCGTTTGAATGGGAAATAACATAATTCAATGCAGTCAAACCTTCTGCAAAATTATTGATTCCTTTTACCAATTCTTCCCATAACTTAGGCAGATTCCGTTGAGTCTGATGGTTAATCTTATAACCTTTTCGAACAGGATAGCCGTATAACTGCAAATAATCCTCAATTTTTATTTTTGAAGGCTGTAATACAAACTGCTCATTATTTTCTAAAAGCAAAATCCGATTATCCTTAGCTGTAAAATAAAATACGGGATAACCTTCATCACGAAACATGCCATAAGCCCCGATTGCCATTAATTTGGTGCCGTCTGTAACATTCAAAGCTACTTTTTGTTTATCAATGTCTAAGAGCAGGTTGAAAATCTCTTCACGCACACTCTGGATATCATATTCATCATTCAAATCAAATATTTGAACCTTAACACAGCAACGGTTTTTCATCACTTCGGCCAACGTTTCCGCCTTTTTTTCATTGGTTCCGTAGCCAATAAAATAACCTCTTGAGGGCGAAAATCTTCCGTCAAAACCGGAATAAAATTCGGTAACGCTTGATCCGATACCAAGCATACATGTACATCAAACTTTTTCATCCTTATTATTCCTTTCATTTCTTCATATATACAATCAATCCCACGCCCGAACATCAAAACGACGCAAACATGCGCCCATTCCGTTCATTTCATCGACAGAATATTCCGAACCCCGCAACTGTAATTTCTGCGGCAGTTGCAGAAAATAAAAAGCCGCACCCTTCTTACATACCTCTGCCGCCAAGTGCAAAGGCAACGTTCCCAATACCACATCACCGGCTTCGATCTTTACCGTATCCAAATGCGGCAGGAAGCAATCAACCTTCCACTCGGTTTGATGCTGAATCCACTCAACTGCCCCTTGATGACGTGATACAAAATAAATCATATTTTATATTTAACTTAACTCAAACAAAACGAATCAGATTCTCATCCGTCGCCAACCGGTAAGACTTATGATTATATTCGCCTATACTTTCAATAAAAAACAACGCTGCGCGTCCTTGCAGTTTGTCTTCAAGCCTCTTTTTTAAACGCGAGCTGACTTCTTGGACAACTCTTTTATCGGATTGAAATTTTTTTAACTGCCGTTCAACTTCCGCTTTAGCTTCAGCGGATTCCGAACGCAATTTCGGCTTTACCTTCACTAAAAAATTTAATACCTCGTCCGCAAAATCCACATCATCTTGTTTAGCCCGACCCGTTAAATGTAAACAACGGTTTGGCTGATGTTTTTTAAAATGAGCGAAAGCCGCATAAATAGCAAAATCTTGATGAGCCAGCTGAAAGACAGCTCCTCCGCAACAAATAGTGCGCTCCGCAACATTAATTTCCAAATCAAACTGCAAAAGATCGCGTTGCGTCAGCTCAACCGCTTCCAAATAATTCCAATCATCTTTCAACAGCGGCACAGATAAATTTTCACGCATCCGTACAAACGGAATATCTGCCAACATTACTTTAGCTTCCGCAGCATTCCTCATTCCCAATTTCGTATTTAGAAACCGGTCATCTTTATTCGGATAATAAAACTCAGGATGCTGTTCGAAAGCTTCCTCCACCAAAACATGCGATAAACGGTCTTGGCTTCTGCCAAACAAAGACAACGCATAGTCGATATAAAACCCCATTGATTTCCTACCGCCTGCAATCGATACATGCAATTCTGTTTCTTCATGGCTGCATAAATGATAAATAAACCGGACGATTTGATCGGCGGCCCAATCATTCTCTTCAGGAGTACGGATATCTGCCAAAGGAACATTTGATTTATCGGCAATGATCTGAATAGTATCTTCATCAAAACGAATGGCAGGCAGAGCATATTCCTCGCACAAACGATGGAAAAATCATGTTTTCCCAAAAGATTATCAACAATCTGCCTTTTGCCGATTGATGTCGTCAACACCCAAACTTCATTAGGAATCCAGCTTTTCTACCGATATAGCGCAAATAGTGTTTCCGTGATAATTTGTGGCGACATTCCCGTAACGGCAACCAAAATCTTCTTTTTATCCAATTTCACACCCCGAATAACGAATAATCATACACTCAAAATAAATCATATTCTGCCCTGTGGAAATTAGCCTGGCCCATAAATTTACAACACAAACGACAGGACTTTCGTACTCCAGCTAATATGCAATGCCGATAACAGATTCGAACCATTATCGACACCCTAAAAACAACTAACTCTCCAACGCCTCCTTAATCACTTCAGCCACCTTCTCCACAACCACCGCTGCAACAGCCTTCCAAAGAACATCCCACATATCTTTTATCCTTTCTAAACACCACCAATAAAACAAGTATTCTTATCTACCTTCAAATACAGCACCAATCCATTTTCGGCATTAAGTCCGACTATTTCCGGCTTAAAATATCCCTGCCGGTTCAATAATCTATCAACCTCTCAACTTTATCCGTCTAACAGCATTTCTTGCCGCGCTCCCGATGAAACGTATTATCCCGACAAGCCCGACTCCCCACATCAAGTACAAATTTGTTTTTTCATAAAAGCACGACAAAACACAGCCCCCAAAGCATGTATTCATAAGGATTTACAGCTGTCAGCTTCCATAGGACAAAAATAATTCCCATCTATCAAATTCATGGACGGGCATACCAAACAAACACACTACCGACTTTCAGACGACCTTTTGAACCAAGCTCAATCCCCAATGGTGGGGCTTTGTTTTTAATCAATAAGGAAGAAGAAATATCTTATACATTTGAGTCTTAATCCCCTAGTGATGGGGCTTTATTTTTAATCGCAGGGCTGTATTTCTCCTTTTAAAGTCAATAAGTTGAAAATGTGGTTCCAATATCCTTAAGGAGACCTTTGCAATAACATAGGTTACTAAAATTTTATGCTCAATCTCATTTTCAAAATTCAAAACCTTATTAGGAAGGTTTTAGTCAATTGAAAATTTTTTGGCGCATTTTTATGCGTCAAATTTCGTTAACAGACTATTTTTGCAAAGGTCCCTTAAGGTTTACAAAGTTAAACATGGATTAACCTCTTTTATCCTGTAACGTCCATAGCCGAATACGGTTTCTTTGCCTATGTGCAGCCATTGTCCGATGTGAAGCAACTGGCCGAACGGTAGCGGTAAGTCTTGAAATCGACAATTGCCTATGGCTCCGCCTAAGTTGATTTGCTGTTGCTGGCGGTTTGAGTAGCGGCTCCAGTCCAACCATTGCAGTTGATGGCTGCTTTTGATGTGTGCTGCGGCCTGCATCAAGCTTGGGTAATCAGCTTCCAAGCTCTGCCAGTATAGGGTGGCGAGTGTGGATGTGCGCCTGACCAGTTGTTTGAGTAGGATCTCGGTGGTAAGGCAGTTGATGCCTAATATGCTGTTTTGCTGCTGCAGGTGCAAGGGTGGTTTGGAAGGTGATTTCTATATCGGCAGGATAGAATGCGGGTAGGATTATGTTGTCGGTGTGGGGTTGGATTTGATTATTGCGGTTAACGGATTGCCAATAGCCGTTGTTCTCTACAGCAATGTCTTCCAATGTGCCCATTGTGTTGTTTTTTGTTATGCCACGCTTGAAGGCTTGACCAAAGGCATAGGCAATGAGCGGAAGCTGTTGTCTGACCGGACCGATCAATACGATATCGAATTGGTAAAGGCTGTCGGCGTATAGAAACCAGTAGCGTTGTTTACAGTATTTCCAGGAGAATACTGAAACATGAACATGCACAAAAACACCCGTCTCACCCCGCACCACCGCCAAGCCATTTGGCTGGC
>QWCF01000516.1_pt1 | contig 15976 bp, 13 predicted proteins | sample 1972521 | NCBI WGS metagenome assembly QWCF01 (sample SAMN09866715, study PRJNA288562) | Human oral metagenome isolate term4_saliva, whole genome shotgun sequencing...
CAATTGCCATTTTGCTCGGAGAGCGTAACCAACGGCAAACTTTCTGAATGCTTGATTTAATCATGGTTTAGCTCCTTATTTACCTTGCATTTGACGAATGGTTTCAAATTTGTTTTGAATAATTGGGTTTACGTTTGCTTGTTGCACGTGGCATTGTAAGCAGAAGTAACGACGCGGTGATGTACCTTCCGTACGTTTGCCATCACGATCTAAGAAATGGCTTTCTGGCACACGTGGTGCACCTGTAGTTGGGGCAACATCAGGTGAGTGGCAACCCAAACATTGGTTGGCATTTTTCGTTACTTGTAAACCACGAATGCTATGTGGCACGAGTGGCGGTTGATGTGGAAAAGTAATCGGAATATTGCCCACATCTTTAGGAGGGGTGGTAAAGGCTGGGGCAATACTTTCTGCCGCACCTTCAATATTATTTGCCACTTTTGGGGCATCTGCTAAAGCCACACCCGAAAGTGCGACAAGCATCACAGCAAGGAATTTTTTCATAAATCACTCCATTACAATTTTACAAATTTTTAATGTTAATCTGTTTCTCAAACCGAGAACCAAATGCAAAAACATTTTCAGCGCAAACGTCAATACAACGTCCGCAAGTAATACAATCTTTTGCCAACACAATTGGGCTATCTTCAGGCTTGCCGTGCAAGGGAATGCGTAGCACTTGGGGTTCTGGGCAAACGTTGTAGCAGTCCATACAACGGTCGCAACGAGCACGATCCACCACATTCACTTTCACTAAACTTTTCGCCCCGATCAGGCCATACATTGCCCCAATCGGGCAGAGATGACCGCACCAGCCGTGTTCAGCAACCAATAAATCGAACAGGAAAATCACCGCAACTAGCCAGAGGGTTGCCCCTAAACCGTAAACGAAAATCCGTCCTAATGCAGCAACAGGGTTAATCCACTCCCACAATAGCGAGCCTGTAAAGGCACTGCCCACTAAAATCACACCTAGAATCACATAGCGTAATTCACGGGAAATTTTAAGCGATTGACGAATCCCAAGTTTTCGGCGAAGCCACGCAGCGGCATCAGTCACTATATTCATTGGGCAAACCCAGCTGCAAAAGGCTTTGCTTGCCACCACTGCATAAAACAGCACAATGATGAACGCACCGATAAGCGTAGTCATTTCAGGCAAGTAACCTGTGGCTAAACTTTCTGCGGTAATCAGCGGATCAGTCAGCGGCACGGTGTCGAATAACATACTCGAGCTATAATTGCCTTTTAAGATCCAGACATTCCACATCGGTCCACTTAAAAACATCAAAATGATGCTCAATTGGCTGAGCCGTCTTAAAAGCAAGAAGCGATAAGCTCGCCACCAGCCCAATTTTTGCCGAGCTTCTAAGCCCGCATCTTTGGGTTTATTTGGGGTATATTTTGGAGCAACTGCCATTATTTCACCCCCTTAATGTTTAAGTCCAAATTCGGGAAGTGCTCTGCTTCAGGCACCGTAGTTGAACTTGGCACATAATCCATCGTTGCACGACTTGGGGTTGCCACTTTCTGATTCGGTTTCACCTGCATTGGTTTATAGCTATCTTCGCTTAATCCTTCAGGCATTCTCGCTTCAAATTGAGGACGTAATCCATCAGGGTGTTTTTCCTCAATTAAAGATTTACCCGCATTCTGTTTCTCTTTCCAGCCTAAGCGGTAATGACGACCGAGTAAGCCTTTAGCGAGATCCATCGGCAACACTTTAATCGCCGCCTCTTCCAACACACACGCTTGTTCACATTTACCGCAGCCTGTGCAAGCATCAGAATGCACGGTTGGAATCAGTTTGGCATGAATGCCTGTGCGATCGTTATGGACATTCTCAAGTGTAATCGCCTTGTCAATCAGCGGACAAACTCGGTAGCACACGTCGCAACGCAAACCTTGCCAGTTGAGGCAGGTTTCGTGGTCAAGTAACACCGCCAAGCCCATACGAGCATCGTTGATATTTTTAAGCTCTTCGCTTAATGCACCACTCGGACAAGCGTTCATACAAGGAATATCGGGACACATTTCACAAGGCTTATCACGTGCCACGAAATACGGCGTTCCTGCTTCCATCGGAGCAATCAGCGAAGCTAAGTGCAACATATCGTAAGGACACGCCTGCACACACTGCCCACAACGGGTACAAGCAGCTAAGAATTCGTTTTCTGGTAATGCACCAGGTGGACGCAGAGCCACGCCTTCTTTCGCTTTAGCTTGCTGTTGTTGCAATCCAAGAATAACGCCTGCTCCACATACCCCTGCCGCAATTCGTGTCACATTTTTCAAAAATTGACGGCGGTTTGGATCCAGTTTCATCTTGTTTTCCTTTGTAAGCGGTCAAATTTTGCAAAAATTTCGCTATTTTGCCCGCTTAACCTTATTCTGGCTTAGGCTTTCTCCACTCTTACCGCACATTTTTTGTAGTCGGTTTCACCAGAAATTGGGTCGGTTGCATCTAAGGTTAATTTATTCGTCAATTGTCCTGCATCGAAGAATGTTGTAAAAATTAAACCAGGAGGACATTTGTTTCGACCGCGGGTGTCTAAATATGAAATCATTTCACCACGACGAGTTGTTAATTTCACTTTATCCCCATGACGTAAACCATATTTTTTCGCATCCGTTGGGTGCATCCACACTAAGTTATTTGGGAACGCACGGTGTAACTCTGGTACACGGCGCGTCATTGTACCCGTATGCCAGTGTTCAAGCACACGACCGGTACAGAGCCATAACGGATATTCTTCGTTTGGTGATTCTGCAGGTGCTTCATAAGGTACACCTAAGATAATTGCTTTTTTATCAGGATAGCCGTAGAACGCAACATCTTCACCTGCTTTAACATACGGGTCAAAGCCTTCACGGTAACGCCATAAGGTTTCTTTACCATCAACAACCGGCCAACGTAAACCACGCACTTTATGATAAGTATCAAATGGTGCTAAGTCGTGTCCATGTCCGCGCCCGAATGAAGCATATTCTTCAAACAAACCTTTTTGGAGATAGAAGCCAAAGTGTTCTGCTTCATCATTCAAATAGCCAGGAATGTCTGTTGGAATTTGATATTGATTAACCTGATCGTTAAGGTAAAGCACTTCATAAAGCGTTTTACCACGATATTCTGGGTTTTTAGCTAAAACTTCTTCAGGCCATACTTCATCTGTTTTGAAATATTTAGAAAACTCAACAATCTGCCATAAGTCAGAACGAGACTCACCTGGACCTTTCACTTGCTGACGCCATAATTGTGTACGGCGTTCCGCATTACCATATCCCCCTTCTTTTTCTACCCACATACAAGTTGGAAGAATTAAGTCAGCAGAAACCGCTGAAGCCGAAGGGTATGGGTCAGAAACCACAATAAAGTTCTCAGGGTTACGCCAGCCTGGGAAAATTTCTTCATTAATATTTGGACCACCTTGCATATTGTTGGTACACATCTGCCATAGGAAATTCATTTTGCCATCTTTTAATGCACGGCTTTGCTGTACAGCTGGGTAACCAGGTACAGTTGGAATAACCCCTGTAGGTAATTTCCAGATTTTTTCTGCAGTTGCCACGTGTTTTGGATTGGTTACCACCATATCCGCTGGTAAACGGTGAACGAAAGTCCCTACTTCACGAGCCGTACCACAAGCTGATGGCTGACCTGTTAGAGAGAACGGTCCACAACCTGGTTTTGAGATTTTACCTGTGAGTAAGTGAACGTTATACATCATTTGGTTTACCCACACACCGCGAGTGTGTTGGTTAAAGCCCATTGTCCAGTAAGATACTAAGTTCTGTTCTGGATCGGCGTACATTTTCGCAAGGGTTTCAAGTTGATCTTTTGGTACACCAGAAATACGGTGTGCTTCATCTAATGTATAAGGAGCAACGATTTTCTTGAATTCTTCGAAGTCAGAGTCATACATTTTACCTGCAGTTTTACGATTTTTCGCTGCAACTTCAAGTGGGTGTTCTGGACGTAAACCGTAACCGATATCGGTTTCACCACGTTTGAATTTGGTGTGTTTGTTAACGAAGTCCCAGTTCACTTTATCATTTTGGATAATGTAGTTTGCAATGTAGTTAAGAATTGCAAGATCTGAATGTGGATTAAATACGATAGGCACATCAGCTAATTCAAACGAACGGTGTTCGAATGTTGACATAACCACAACTTTCACATTATCAGAAGAAAGGCGACGGTCAGAAATACGAGACCATAAAATTGGGTGCATTTCCGCCATGTTTGAACCCCAAAGCACAAACGCATCGGTTTTTTCGATATCGTTATAGCAGCCCATAGGTTCGTCCATACCAAAGGTACGCATAAACGCAACCGCTGCTGATGCCATACAGTGACGAGCATTCGGGTCGATAGTATTTGAACGAAGACCAGCTTTCCAAAGTTTTACTTTTGCATAGCCTTCATAAATCGTTGTTTGGCCTGAAGAGAACATACCGACTGCATTCGGTTCTTTTTTCTTCAAGATAGCTTTGATTTTTTCCGCCATAATAGTGAAAGCCTGATCCCAAGTCACAGGCGTGAAGTCGCCCTCTTTATGGAATTTACCATCTTTCATACGCAATAAAGGCGTTTGTACACGGTCTGCACCGTACATAATTTTTGAAAGGAAGTAGCCTTTGATACAGTTCAACCCGCGGTTTACTTCTGCATCTGGGTCGCCTTGGGTTGCCACAACACGACCATCTTTGGTGCCTACCAATACGCTACAACCTGTTCCGCAGAAACGGCACGGGGCTTTGTCCCACTTAATGCCTATATCTTCCGCATAGACGTTTTTGACAGGAATTGTCATTCCTGCCGCTGCCGCTGCTGCCATCGCTGCATTGGCTTTCATAAAATCTCTACGATTGAGTTCCATCGTTTTTCCCCACGCTATTATTTTTCATCTAAATAATTTGAAATTAACGACACCACAATTACGCCTGAAATGTCTTTAATTTCATCCATTAAATCGGCAAGTGCTAATTGGCGATTGCTCTCAAGAGTGACCACCAACTTCCCTTCTTCGGGGTTTTCGCCGTGAATTTCCGCCGTTGGGATGGCTAAAATCTCGGCTTTCACTTGTTCTAATTTTTCTGGTCTGGCTTGCACTACAATGCTACACACATACCAATTTTCGTTTTCGCTAAATTGACTCATCAGAAATCACTAAAATTAAATACCACTAAGGCTAATCGCCTTGGTTGGACAAACGCTTAAACACGCCCCACAGCCGTTACAAGCGGTTAAATCTAAAGATAACGTTGCAATTCCGCCTAAACTTGGACGGAACCGAATCGCTCGCTCAGGGCAGTAATCACCACAGGAACGGCACTCAATTTTTTGTTGCAACAAACATTGCTCAGAAATTTCCACCTTATGTGACCAAGCCGCTTCGCTAGTTGGTAAGAAAACGGGTTCAGGACACACCTGCACGCATTTTTCGCAGAAGGTACACTCTTTGTCGCCAAGGGTAAAATCTATCTCGGGAAAACCACCCGCACCTCGCTTGATAATCTTGGTTTCACAAGCTGTCACACACTGACCGCAAGCGGTGCATTTTTCCAAGAAATTTGCTAAATCTGCCCAAGGTGGGCGGATTGCCTGATAACCTTGCAGTGCTACTTGTTCTGTTTTTAGCGTATTTAAAAATTGCCCACGCAGAAATGCACGGCGAGGCAAAGATTGATTGGTTAAATCACTCAAAACAGATTTTTCTCTTACAAAATATTGGATGGATATTATCCGATTTTTCCGATTTTTCCCTTATTACCTGAATGGGGTATTTGTAATGCTATTCCCACTTTTCTTGATGCGCATCAAAGAACGATAGAGAAAATTTCGTTATGCGGGTAAAATGGCACATTATTTCTTACAAAAAACAGAGACACAGTATGGCACACAACCTCACACATCTTATTATTTACGCTCACCCCAACCCTGAGAGTTTTAACCAAGCCGTTTTGCAAAAAGTGGTAGAAGCTTCTGAAGGGCATAAGGTGATTATTCGAGACCTCAATGCCGAAAATTTCCCGCCCGTGCTGAAATGGCAAGAGTGCATCAACACTTTCAGCAAACAATACGAAGAAGATGTACAAGCAGAGCAGGCACTTTGGAAAGAAGCCGATTTGATTACCTTCGTTTACCCACTTTGGTGGATGGGCTTCCCTGCGATTTTAAAAGGCTATATTGACCGCGTATTAACCCACGGCTTTGCTTACCAAGTAGGAAAGGATACCATCGGTTTGCTCAAAGGCAAGAAAATTCAACAGTTCGTGACGATGGGCAATACCAACGAAAAATATGAGCAAAAAGGCTTCTTGCAATCGCTTGACCACACGCTCGGCAACGGTTTATTTAACTTCTGCGGTGTGGAAAAGGTGCAAATGCACTTTTTAGGCGGAACAGGCATTCCAACCGTGGATTATCCAACGGTGTTGGAGGGGGTGAAAACCAAAACACAGGAAATGTTACGTTAGGAGTTACTATGCTTACATTTTTTATCAGCTGCCTAATACTCGGCTTATTTATCGGTTTTCTGGCAGGTTTATTTGGCATTGGCGGTGGGCTGATTATTGTGCCCGCATTAGTTTATCTCTTCCCTATGGTGGGCGTGCCGCCTGAACATTTGATGTCAGCTGCACTCGGCACTTCCTTTGCAACCATTGTCATTACCGCTTTTTCTTCCGCACAACGCCATCATAAATTGGGCAACGTGGATTTGCGTGTGGCGAAAGTGTTGCTGCCTTCTATTATGATTTCTGTCTTTCTTTGTGGGCTGTTTATCAGCGGTTTAGATGCCCAACTCGCAAAGAAACTCTTTGCGGTGATGGTGGTCTATATGGCGGGCAGAATGATTTTCTCCTTGAAAAAATCAGGTAAAATTCGACCGCTTACCCAGAAAAGTATGGTGATTGCAGGCGGAGTAATTGGTGCACTCTCAAGCATTGCGGGCATTGGTGGTGGAGGTTTTATCGTGCCGTTTTTAAATGGCCGCGGTGTGGAGATGAAAACTGCAATCGGTACTTCCTCTTTCTGCGGGGCGTTTTTAGGCTTAGCGGGGATGTTTAGTTTTATCGCCAGCGGTTGGAATGTACCTGATTTGCCTGAGTTTTCACTTGGTTATGTCTATTTACCCGCATTGGTTGGCATTACGTTAACGTCGTTTTTTACCTCAAAACTTGGAGCCAATGCGGCAAATAGCCTGCCTGTGCCTATCCTCAAAAAAGGTTTTGCTTGCTTATTACTTGTGATGGCAGTGAAGATATTTTTGAGTTAGTTATTTATTACACGAAAATTCAAAAAGGAACTCTATGAACTCACAATTTTTAACTTTCCCACAAATCGATCCGATTATTTTCAGCATTGGTCCAATTTCATTGCGTTGGTACGGCTTAATGTACCTTATCGGCTTTGGTTTTGCCTATTGGCTTGGTATGCGTCGGGCAAAAAATTCGCACGGCGTTTGGACAAGCGAAAATGTTGATCAACTGCTTTACACAGGCTTTTGGGGCGTAGTATTGGGCGGTCGTATTGGCGATGTATTCTTTTACAGCTTCGATCACTTCTTACAAGATCCGCTCTATCTTTTCCGCATTTGGGAAGGTGGGATGTCATTCCACGGAGGCTTAATTGGCGTGATTGTTGCTATGCTCTGGGTTTCCCGCCGCCAAGCTCGCTCATTCTGGCAAACGGCTGATTTTGTTGCCCCCCTTATTCCGTTTGGATTAGGGGCTGGGCGAATAGGGAACTTTATCAACGATGAACTTTGGGGCAGAGTGACAGACGTGCCTTGGGCGGTGATGTTCCCAAGTGGTGGTTATTTACCACGCCACCCTTCACAGCTTTATGAATTTTTCCTAGAAGGCGTAGTATTGTTTGTGATGCTCAATTTGTTTATCCGCAAACCACGCCCAACGGGTTCGGTTGCAGGATTGTTCCTGATTGGCTATGGCGTGTTCCGTTTCTTGGTGGAATATGTGCGCGATTTCGACCCAACGGTGAATACTGCAGCTGACTTAATCACGCGCGGTCAGTTGTTATCACTCCCGATGATTATTGGTGGGATTGTGATTATGCTTTGGGCGCATAAACGTAAAACAGCATAAAGACAAATAATATCAGCAGGCGGGTTAATTCTCGCCTGCAAAACTGATTAAAAAACAACCTCTCCGCATCCTTATTTTTCCCCATCTTTTATTCACTACATAAGCGCTTGTTTTCATTGATCTTTTTGATACGCTTGCAAAGTTAATCTAAGTTATTCACTTACTTTTTGAATTTTTATCACATTTTTATCCACAACTGATGGGGATAATTTTTCTGCTTGTATGAATAAAGCCGAAAATTATGTTTTGAAAATAAAGAGAAATGGATAGTTATCCAGATGCTTTCTATTTTCTGTGCAAAAATGAAGATCCATACAGTGCTAAAAATAAACCAAAAGATCGACATTTTCTCTATTTCTAAAGTCAATAAAATAGCGGGTTTACCTCATTTATCATCTGCTTTTTCACAAGGATCTTAAAAGTTATCCACAACTTTATCCCCAATTTGTTTTAGGCTTGTCTAAATGGGCTATTTATGAAACAATCTCTGCATTTTTTAATAAGAAATAGGGAATGAAGTGATCGATTCCGATGGTTATCGCCCGAATGTGGGTATCGTCATCTGTAATAAGTACGGGCAGGTTCTCTGGGCAAAACGGTTTGGGCAAAATTCGTGGCAGTTTCCGCAAGGAGGCATTAACGAAGGCGAAAACATCGAAACAGCGATGTACCGTGAGCTTTTTGAAGAAGTCGGCTTAACCAGAAAAGATGTGCGAGTGATTTGGGCATCAAAATATTGGCTGAAATATAAACTGCCAAGACGCTTAGTGCGTGAAAATTCGGGCAATCAGCCCGTCTGCATTGGGCAAAAGCAGCGTTGGTTTTTGCTGCAATTTATTGGCGATGAGGCGAGCATCAATCTCAAAACCACCAAATCGCCTGAATTTGATGGCTGGCGCTGGGTGAGCTTTTGGTATCCTGTCCGTCAAGTTGTCTCGTTTAAGCGCGATGTTTATCGCAAAGCGATGAAAGAGTTTGCTAGCATTTTGCTAAACGAATCTTTTATGAAGCCGAAAGAAGAGAAGCTACGAGAAGAGAAACCCAAAGAAAAAGCCCATTTGCAAGAAAATACGAAAAAAGCACCGCTTGTAATCTACAAGCCAAAGTCTGACAAGCCCGCTCATTTCAAATATAAAAAACGCAAAGGTGCTCGACCTAAAGGGTATCGGAAATAACTTATCAATGGCATAAAAAAATCGGGGCGAATATTCGCCTCGATTTTTTATTATTTTAGAAACAGCCTAACAGGTTCCCCACAGATCATATTCATCTGCATTGGTAATGGTCACAGAAATAATCTGCCCCACTTGAACAGATTGGTTTGAAAGATTATCGACATATACGACGCCATCAATTTCTGGCGCGTCAGCCATTGAGCGGCCGATAATGCCTTCTTCGTCAATTTCATCGACAATGACCGCAAGGGTTTTGCCAATTTTTTGTTGTAATCGACCGCTTGAGATTTCTTGCTGTAACTGCATAAAGCGGTGGAAACGCTCTTCTTTTACCTCTTCTGGCACTTGGTCTGCCATATCGGTTGCAGGTGCGCCTTCCACAGGGCTAAATTTAAAGCAGCCTACACGATCGAGCTGTGCTTCTTTTAAGAAATCCAACAACATTTGGAAATCTTCTTCCGTTTCGCCTGGGAAGCCAACGATAAAGGTTGAACGAAGCGTCAATTCTGGGCAGATCTCACGCCATTTTTTGATGCGTTCAAGCGTGCGTTCAATCGAACCAGGGCGTTTCATCGCTTTTAAGATTTTTGGGCTGGCGTGTTGGAGTGGAATATCCAAATACGGCAGAATTTTGCCCTGTGCCATTAACGGAATTAAATTATCCACGTGCGGATAAGGGTAAACGTAGTGCAAACGCACCCAAACGCCTAATGAACCAAGTTGTTCACACAGGCTCATTAAATCATTTTTAATCGGCATTCCGTTCCAGAAAACCGTTTTTGTGCCCTCTTCTTTTTTCTTGTCTAAGGCATAAGCCGAAGTATCTTGCGAAACGACTAGAATCTCTTTCACACCCGCATCGACAAGGCGTTTGGCTTCGTCTAAAACTTGCACAATAGAACGGCTGTCTAAATCGCCACGCATTGAAGGGATAATGCAGAAGGTACAACGATGGTCGCAGCCTTCGGAGATTTTCAAATAAGCGTAATGCTTCGGTGTGAGTTTCACCCCTTGTTTTGGCACTAAACTCACGTATGGGTTATATTCGGGTTTTGGCACATATTTGTGCACGTGTTTCATTACCGCTTCATAGCTGTGCGGGCCGGTGATTTCCAACACTTTTGGATGCACTTCACGGATCTGATTTTCTTTCGCACCAAGGCAGCCTGTGACGATCACTTTGCCGTTTGCTTCTAAGGCTTCGCCAATGCTTTCAAGCGATTCCTGCACCGCGCTGTCGATAAATCCGCAGGTGTTCACAATGACTAAATCTGCACCTTCATAGCTAGAAATAATGTTATAACCGTCTGAACGAAGTTCAGTCAAAATACGCTCGGAGTCCACTAAGTTTTTCGGGCAGCCAAGACTAATAAAACCAATATTGGGGGTTGAGTTCATCATAAATAATAGGTTAATCAATTAAAAAAAGACCACCGCAAAAGCAGTGGCAAGAAATAGGAAAATATTATACAAAACAAGCGGTCAAATTTCATAAAAATTTTGCAAATTCGTTTAAATTCTCTGTTAAAAACTGCGCAACCGTTTGCTGTGGATTTTTTGTCAATTTTTTGTGGCTATTTTATTAGTTTTGTATAAAAATGCGACTTTATTAGTGTGAAATGTCGCCATTTAAAAATGTCAGTTTTGTCAAGTTTTGTGGCAAATGGTCGTAAAATAGCTGTCTTTTGTATGGAAGTGTAAATTTCTGGCGAACTGCTTGATTTCCATCAAATTTCATTTGGAATAGATGTGGATTTTTGGCATAATTCTTTAGATTATCTTGTAGATAACTTAAATTTAATATTTAACAAACTACTTTAACATTTCGATGGAAAAGTAGTTCTTTTTTCTCAAAGGATTTATATGAATAAAATTTTCCGAGTAGTGTGGAACCAAGCAACGCAATCTTGGGTGGCTGTTTCAGAATTAACCAAAGCACATAAAAAACAAAGCAGCAGCAACTCACTAAAAGCAGTAGTGGGAACAGCTGCTGTATTGTTGAGCATTAATACTGCACAGGCAGCAGTGGCGATTGGTGAGACAACTGCTAACAACACCTTTAATCAAAGTCCAGCTCAGGCAACGGGCACCGATGCAGTGGCTATCGGTAATGGTTCAAATGCGAATCAGACACGTGCTATCGCTATAGGTAAAGGGGCAACAATTAGTAGTGGTCAAGATACGATTGCGATTGGTACTGAGACTAAGGCACAAGGTCACACTAGTATTGTCATCGGTAAAAATGCTAAAACTACACAAGGTGCAGAGGGTACAGTTGTTATCGGCCGTGATGCATTCAGTGAAGGTTCTGGCAAGGTAGAACGCGCTAATACGGTTGTTGGCCGTGGTGCCTACACAGCATTTGGTCAAAATGGTGAATATCGTTTGAATGCGGCTACGGCACTTGGTTTACAAGCTGGTGCGGGTGTGATTGTAGATCCAGCTAACAATCGAAAACTAGTGAACAATAACACAAATGCAGATAATAATGCCGAGGTGCTTGTTAAAGCTGGTTATGGTCTAGATGCGAATGCGCCTGCAGATACGAAAGCAGCATTACAAGGAGGTAACGTAAATAATAATTTAACCTTTTATCGTAAAAATCATATCAATGAAGCCACCGCTATTGGTGTAGAAGCGCGTGCTATTGGTGACCAATCTATCGCTATTGGTGGACAAGTAGTAGCTGGTGATGGTGTTGTTGCCTTAGGTGGTAATGATACAGATCAATTGCGTAATAATAAATACCAGGTGGTAACAGACGATGCAGTGAACAAAACTAAAGTAGAGACCATTGATGATTATAACTTAGCATACACGGAAAGTACAAATACAGTAGAGGGGCAATATAAAAAACTAGTTGGCCGTGGTATGCCAACTGCATATAAATCTACCTATGGTCAATCTGGTTCCGTAGTGATTGGTATGGAAGCGCACTCTACTACTGCGTTGGGTACAGCTATCGGTACTAACTCCGTAGTTCGTATGGGTGCCTTCGGTGCGACAGCTATCGGTGCGGGTTCTACAGTACAACCAAATGCAGAAGCTGCGGTAGCTATCGGTATGGGTTCCGTAGCGAACGGTGCATACGCCTTAGCTGGTGGTACAGCATCTTGGGCGGACTATGGTGATATTGCCTTAGGTTACCAAGCAAAAGCTACTGGTAAAGATGGCGCCATTGCTATGGGTCGTGCAACCAATGCACAAGGTGACTCATCTATTATGATTGGCGGTGCGAATATTGCCTCTGCAGCGGCTCAAAATACAAGCTATGAGAAAGCAAACGGTCAAACAATAGATAAAACAGTGACTGAAAAGATTAATGGTCAAAACGTTACACGTAAATATAGTTTTGCTGGTACAACTCCAGCTACAGGAACAGTAGCTGAAGCCTATAAAGAGTTAACTGGTATTACTATGGATACTGCTGCACTTGATTTTGCTAAAAACAAAAACGGTCATGCATCTACATCGTTAGGGGTACATGCTTTATCGAAAGGTGATTTAGGTACGGCTATTGGTGCTGGCTCTCGTTCTGATGCAATTGGTTCTGTGGCATTAGGTACTGGCGCACATGCAACACGCCAAAATGCGGTGGCTATTGGTACTGGTTCTACTACTGATTTAGTAGGTACACGCCAATTAAGCGTAAACTACGACAGCGACGGCAATATTGTTTCTGATAACTCAGACAAGATTGCTTACACATTCAAATGGGCCGGTGGCATTAATACCTCTGAAGGGGACGTCGTATCCTTCGGTAGCTCTGGCGCAGAACGTCAATTGAAAAATGTGGCAGCCGGTCGCGTGGCAGAAGATTCTACCGATGCAATCAACGGCTCCCAGTTAAACTCCATCACCAAAAAAATTGCAGTAGGTTTTAATACAAGCGGTAACGTGGTAGATGGATCTTCAGGCGAATTCACATCAAAACAAAAAAATGCAAATGTGGATTCCACGAAAAAAGATTACGAAACCGCAATCCGTTCGCTAGACAAAATCCAACTTCAAGTCGGCAACAACTTGAAGTTAGACCGTAATGAAACTGAAAGCGAAATTGATGATCCGGATAGTCCTGATAAAAACAACCCACTTAAAAAGAAAATCAAAAAAGCCGATTTTGCTTACAGCCTGAACCCTATATTAACCAACCTGACCAGCGCAGAGTTTAAAGGCACAGATGCAAATGCGCCGACAACCATGCTCACTAATGCAGGCGTAACCATTACTCCGGAAGCTTCTACACGCAAGAAACCCGTTTCATTGACTGAAAACGGCTTAGATAACGGCGGTAATCCGATTACCAATGTAGCCGGCAACCTTGAAGGTGCGAAAGCAAATACAACTGCACCGACAAACGAAGCAGCTAAACCAGATAATGCAGACACTATCAAAAATAATGCTGCAACCGTGGGCGATGTATTGAATGCAGGCTGGAACTTGCAAGAGAAAGGTGCAGCAAAAGATTTTGTTACCGCTTATGACACCGTTAATTTTATTGACGGCAACGGCACAACTGTATCTGTTGAAAATACAGACAACAAAACCAGCACAATCAAATACAGCGCAAACCTTGGCGATGGTTTAGAAAAAACCAACGATAATAAAATCAAGGTAAAAGCAGCAGATAAGTCTTTAGAAGTAACAAATGAAGGCGTTAAAGTAAAAGCTGCCGATAATACCCTTACAACCGATGCAAACGGCTTAAAAGTTAATACCGGCAACATTACTACAGCAGCTGTGCCGACAGTAACTGCGGGCGATGAAAACAAAATCGCTACCGTAGGCAACGTGGCAGACGCTATTAAAGCGGCTGCTTGGAATGCAACTTCTGCTGCCACAACAAGCGGTGAAAATACGGGTATGAAAGTTCAGCCAGTGAAAGCAGGCGATACAGTAACCTTCGAAGCCGATAAAAACATCAAGATTGCTCAAACTGACGGTAAATTCACTTTCTCAACAAAAGATAATGTTGAGTTCACAACTGTAAAAGTGGGCGATACCACAAATGGTAAAAAACCGGTTGAGTTAAAAAATGGTGATGTGATTAATGCAAATAATAATCCAGAGCGACAACAGGCAATGACCAACCTAAATTGGTCAATTTAGGTACGGGTCATAACCAAACTGCATTGGGTAATAACGTACTGAATGCCGCGGCAACTGTACGTGATTTGGCAAACATGGGTTGGGTGGTTTCATCTGATAAAGCAACCGATGGAGCAGGCGAATATAAAGATGTAGTGAAAAACGCTAACGAAGTGAAATTCGTCGGCAAAAACGCAGCCAAAGTATCGGGTAAAACAGATCCTACGACAGGTATTCGCACCATTACCGTTGATGTGGAAGTGCCGTCTGTTGAAACTGCCAAAATCACTCAAAATACCGATGGTTCAGTAACTGGTCCAGCTGGCGAAACGTTAACTAAAGAGTTAAAAGATGCAAAAGATGCATTAGCGAAATTACCAAAAGATGCTGATGCAGCAACAGTGAAGGAAGCCCAAGATAAGGTTGATGCCGCTCAAAAAGCTATTGATAACTCACCAAATAGCAACAAAGTGGCGACAGCCCAAAACGTTGCGGATATGATCAACAACTCCGGCTTTACGCTGAAAACTTCTGCAACTGCTGATGGTAAGAAAGATGCTGCATCAACCGGTGACGAAGTGATCAACCCGGGCAAAGCCGTTGAAATGGTGGCAGGTAAAAACTTAACCGTGAAACAAGAAGCTAACGGTAAAGTGACCTATTCAACCAAAGACGAAGTTGAGTTCAATACAGTGAAAGTGGGTGGTGATGCGAATACTTATGTGGATGACAAAGGTAACCCAGTGACTAAGAAAGAAGATGGTTCTTTCGAAGATGCTGAAGGTAACAAAGTTGCTAAAGATAAATTCAGACGGCAAACCGACCCAGATTACGGGTGTGGGTTCTACTCTGAACGTGAAACCTGTGGGAACCAATCCGAACGGTACGCCAACGGCAGATGCGGACAAACCAAATCTGGTTGACTTAGTGGGAACTAAAGATGCACCGGTGAATAAAAACGCTGCTGCAACTGTAGGCGACTTACAAAATATGGGTTGGGTGGTATCGACCAAAGATGGCAATGGTTACACCGATGTTGTGAAGAACGCTAACCAAGTGGACTTCAAAGGAGATGGTTTAGCGACTGTCACAGGTGAAACTAAAGATGGCATCCGTACCATTACTGTGAACGTGGATGCACAAAAAACTGTTGAAGCGGCACAAAACCCAGTAGTTTATACTGATAGTGAGGGTAATAAGGTTACTAAACTTGGCGATAACTTCTATCCAGTAGAAGAAGCGAAAGATGCAGTGAAAATTGGTGATAATTATTATCCAGCAGGAACAGTATTAAAAGATGGTAAACCAGTTGATTCAGAGGGTAATGAAGCTACAGCACTTGTCCCAACAGATAAGAAAACAGTAAAAGCTTCAATGAACAATGGTGATAATGAAGCTGCGCCAACAGTATTATCAAATGTAGGTAGTAATTTACCAACAGTAGATGATGTGAAGAAAAAAGCGTTTAATCCGAATGACAGTGAAAACCCGTTAGCGAATAAATCGAATAAAGCGGCACCAATCACAGCGTTAGAGGCAGCAGAGTTATTAGATCCGACAAGTGATAAATTTGCGGGCAATAATGCGGCGACAGTATCAGACGT
>QWCF01000468.1_pt1 | contig 15963 bp, 15 predicted proteins | sample 1972521 | NCBI WGS metagenome assembly QWCF01 (sample SAMN09866715, study PRJNA288562) | Human oral metagenome isolate term4_saliva, whole genome shotgun sequencing...
GCAGACCTATTTCAAGTTTTATTTTATCCTTTTTTGTCCGTCCCTCAATATTTTTTATCTGTATTCTACCATACCCTCTTATGGAAATAATATCAAGTATTTCAATCATAAAATCTGGACGAATTTCTTCTGCCCAATTCACCTTAACTTTATTTCCTTCCACTAATTCTTTTGAACGTTGTCGAGAAATATGGAAAATAGATGCAATTAATGTATCTAATCTCAATGAGGATACAATTGCGGTTGTATAGGACCAATGATCAATAGGAATAATTAAATCAGGATAATCTCTTTCTTCAATACGAATACTAATTTTTCCTACTTTCTGAAAATTATGTTTTAAATAAGACAGCATTTGTTTGTTTACTAATAATTGCCATCTTTCTCCATTCGATATAATATCTCCTAATTGGTCACGATCTATCCCTAAGCCTACCAAAGAACCGAGAATTTGTCCATGACTTATCGAAGAAAACTTCATCGGATAATGAATTTCTATTAATACAAGATCAAATTCATCCGTTGTCGGTGTATAAAAATCTGGATAAATCATACCTCTTTTTCTCTCTGCAGCAATATAGCCACCTTCAAATTGAAATGTTATATCATCATATTGTCCTACAATTGCCTCAACAATAAACTGCTGTCTTGGATCTAAAAATGGTGTCAATATAGGTGCATATTGTTCTTGACTAGAAACGACCCAAGATTCTACCTTCCGAATAAAATCCTGTTCTTCTTTTCTAAAATGTTGAAATATAGAAGTATCCATGACTATCCCCTATTAAAATATAAATTTAACAATTTGAATAATTCCTAGTTTTAAAAACTCTAAAAATATTATTCCAAAAATAGCTGAAAACCCAAACATTCCTATTCTAAAATGGTCAAAATAAGATAAATATGGTTCACAAATTGCTTGTAGCCATCTAGCTAATTTTGTATGATGTGCTTGAGGAAACCATGTTAATATAATATAAACACTAATTAACATGGTATAAAGATCAATTGCCCGTAATAATAAACGGATTAATTGAAATAAAATCATATCTTTCTCCTTAAATTTTTAATTTTTTCCCATTAATAAGAAGAATATTCATCCTCTACAAAGGATCCCTGTACTTGGAAATTTGGTGGAGAACAAATATAAATATCTTCCCGAATTTGCTGAACATCTCCATTAATGGCATAAGTGACTCCTACGACAAAGTCAATCACTCTTTTCGCATCCGAAACTTCCATTTTTCTAAAATTTATAATGACTGCTTCTCCTTTTAACAAAGCATCAGCCACACGTTCTGCTTCTGTATAAACCGTTGGTTCCATCACAAAAATTTTTGACACCTTTTTATGTTGTTGTGCTTGTTGAAAAGATACGACATTGGAAGGAGTTCTTCGGTAATCTTGAACATTTGACTGAAGTTCTTCTTCATACATTTCTTCATCCATTTCCTCATATCCATCATCTGGATCTAAAAATGTTTTAACGCTATTCCAAAATCCCATACTACTCCTCCTCTTCAAACCAAGCGGTTCCTATTCTTATAAAATCGGCGCCTTCTTCAATCGCAATCGGATAATCTTGGCTCATCCCCATGCTTAATTGTAATGGCTTCTCACTGTCAATATTTTCAGTAATTTCTTTTAACTCATGAAAATACTGACGTATTTCTTCTTCACTCGCATCGAATGGTGCCATTGTCATTAATCCAATAATGTCAATGTTAGCATATTGTTTTGCGACTTCAAAAGCTTCAACAACTTCTTCTGTAGTAAAACCATGTTTCGATTTTTCCCCAGAAACATTGACTTCCAGAAAACATTTCAAGGGGGATTCTAATCTTTTTTCAATCTCTTCCATAATGGATAATCGATCAATAGCATGAAAATATTGAATTCGATTGACAATTTGTTTCACTTTTCTTTTTTGTAATGGTCCAATCAAATGCCAAACAATATCCTCTTGCGGGAATGCTTCTTGACGCTCTAATAGTTTTTCAACACGATTCTCCGCAAAATGCCGAAATCCAAGAGAATAAACTTCTTGGATTTCTTCATTCATACGATTTTTAGTTACTATAATAGGGCATACATCTTGTACATCTCTAGAAACTTTATCGCATGACTGTTGAATGCGAGCTAAAATTTGTTCTGCATTTCGTTTAATCATCATATTAGTTTCTATTTCTTCTTCTGAAGAATGGTGGAGTATCTAATGTGTCGTCAGATTCAAACTTTGTTTCCGCTGGAGCTTCTACAAAACTCTTTTGTGAAAATGGAGAATCTGTTTCTGTTGTTGTTTCACGAACAGTTGCTTCACGACGGATATCCCAATCTCCAAAAATATCTTTTTCAGGTTGTTTTTCTTCAACTACTGCTTTTTTCTTTGATGTTACTTGTTTTTCTTGAAATGTTTGAGGGTTATTTCCAATTTCTTTTGTTGAAGTTGGTGTAGTTGGCGTTAATGTTGAACGGCTAGTGCGTGTTGCTGTTTTTTTAGAAGATTTATGTTCTTCATCAATTCCAGTAGCAATAACTGTTACAATGACTTCATCACCAAGATTTTCATTAATAGATGTACCAAAGATAATATTAACATCATTTGTCGCAGCTGCTGCTACAATATCAGAAGCATCTTGCGCTTCGAATAATGTTAAATCAGATCCACCTGTAATATTTAATAAGATTTGTTCTGCTCCATCAATTGAAACTTCTAATAATGGAGAAGAGATAGCTTTTTTCGTTGCTTCTGCAGTACGGTTTTCACCACTAGCAACCCCGATACCCATTAATGCAGAACCTTGATCTTTCATGACTGTTTTCACATCAGCAAAGTCTAAGTTTACATAACCAGGTGCAATAATTAAATCAGAAATTCCTTGTACACCTTGACGTAATACATTATCCGCTTCACGGAATGCTTCTAACATAGGAGTCTTTTTATCAACGATTTCTAATAAACGATTGTTTGAAATTGTTACTAATGTATCCACATTTGCTTTCATTTGAGCAACACCTTCTGCTGCATAACGACCACGTTTTGGTCCTTCAAAGCTAAATGGACGAGTAACAACCCCAACCGTTAAAGCTCCTAAATCTTTTGCAATACGAGCTACGATTGGTGCTGCACCAGTACCAGTTCCGCCACCCATACCAGCTGTAACGAAAATTAAGTCTGCTCCTGATAAAGCTTCACGAATACGTTCTTCACTTTCCTCTGCAGCTTTCAAACCAATATCAGGTAATGAACCAGCTCCTAAACCTTTTGTTAATTTAGGTCCTAATTGAATTTTAGTTTCTGCTTTAGAATTTGCTAAAGCTTGAGTATCTGTATTTGCAACGATAAATTCAACGCCTTGTACGCCTTCAGCAATCATACGGTTTACAGCATTATTTCCTGCTCCACCTACACCAATCACTTTAATTACAGCGCCTTGTAAATTTGTATCAAATTCGAATTCCATTCTTTTTCCTCCTTAGATTATGACTAGTCAATGAACATTTTGAAGAAGTTTTTCACTTTATCTCCAAAATTTTCTGATTCAGTTTCTTTTGCTACTTCCACTTCAACTTTTGGTTGTTCAACCGGTTGTGGAGTTGGTTCTACAACTGGACGGCTAGGGTTCGTTAGAGGTGTTACTCTCTTTTCAGTTGTTAATTTACCTTTTTGGGCAATACGATGCACATCATCTAATGATGCAGCATATTGAATTAATCCCATACTTGTTGCATAAATTGGATTTCTCATCCCCATTTGTTCAGGGATATAAGTTTTCACATTTATTCCAAAGATTTCTTGAGCTAATTCAAGTACACCTGCCATAGAAGATGCTCCACCCGTTAAAACAATTCCTCCTGGTAAACTTAATGCATCCACGTGTTCAAGAGCTCGTTTAATATTTTCTAAAATTTGAACTTCTCTCGCTTCAATAATTTCTGATAAATAATGTTCATCGACTTTAACAGGATCTTTCTTACCAATCGTTTCAACTGGGAAAAATTCATCTTCCGAAGTCTCCGTAGAAATAGCATATCCATATTCACGTTTAATACGTTCAGCATTTTCAAAACTTGCATTCAAAATAACAGAGATATCTTTTGTTACAAAGTCTCCACCTTCTTGGTCTACGTATGAGAATTTTAATTGGTGATCATGCATGACTGACGCGCTTGTTTGTCCGCCACCCATATCAATTAAGATAGTACCAAATTCACGTTCACCTGCTGACATTGCTACTTGACTAATAGCAAGAGGTTGAATCACCATTTCCTCAATATTTAATCCCGCTTTATCAATACAACGTTTAATATTATGAACAATTGTTTTTGGTCCAGTAATCATACTTGCATATAATTCTAAACGAACTCCAATCATTCCACGAGGATCTTTAATTCCATCGAATCCATCCACGATAAATTCTTCTGGAATAACAGAAATAATTTCTCTTTCAGGTGCAACGGAACGTACTTTTGCTGCTGAAATGACATTATGAACATCAATGTCTGTGATTTCACGATTTTCACTTGAAACAGCAATCATTCCATGACATGGCTCAATAGAAATTTGATTACTTGGGATTCCTACGATAACATCTTTAATTTGAATATTTGATTTTTGTTCTGCTTGTTTAACGGCTTTTTTAATAGATTCAACAGTTTCGTCAATATCTACAATTACTCCCCGACTAAGTCCTTGAGATTTTTCATTGCCGACTCCAATAATGTTTAATTGTCCACGAATATATTCAGCGACAACAACTTTAATTGAAGTGGTTCCAATATCTAAACTCACATAAATTCCTTGATTTTTCACGTTTATTGAAACCTCCTATTATTTTTTCATTTTATCTTTCATAAATAACTATACTGATTTATTTTAACATATTTCTTTACTGTTAAGAAAACATTTGTATATTTTCTTAATAATTTTTTTCAATTTATTGGGCATTAACGTCAGGTGTATAAAAAATTCCAACTTCCATATCAATCGTTCCTGATTTTTTAGGCAATTGTTTTAAAATACTTGGATAATAATTTAATTTTTCTCCGATATCTTTTAATGTTCCAATAACTTTTATTCCGTTTTTCATTCTTATCTGTATTTTTAACGGTGATTTAACAGGATCTACATATTGTATTTGCTGAATCATTGCTAAAATGGACGAATTTGTTTTTTCTAATTGACTCGCTAATGATTTTCTTGAGTCATCCGTAAAATTCACTAATTCTGGAAAGCCTTCTTTATTCGTTGGTTCATCTTTTATAATGATTTGCCCATCCGCTAGTAATTCCTTATACTGTCCTTCTTCCATGTAATAGCCAATGGCAGGATTTTCTAAAATCGTCAACTGGATTGAATTCATTCCTGATAACGTTACTGATACATCTTTGATTTTAGGGTTTCGAGAGGTTAATCTTTTTCGAATAATCTCATGTTCTGATAAGATTCCCCAGATACTCTTTCCTTTTTTGATACCTGCTTGTTCTTGAATCGTTTCTACAGCCACTTGTCGATTTCCATACACATAAATTCCCTTAGGCTTTGAAAGAGGAGAAATAAAATACAATCCCCAAATCAAACTTGCAAGAAAAATCCACCATAAAAATCTCATCTCTAATCGTTCAAAAGAAAAGATTTTTTTGATGATTGAAACGGGGATTTTTTTTGGAACCTCCTCTTTTAATTCAGTTCGAGGAGGCGAAGAAGTTGAAGCTTTTTTTAAAAATTTCATTAGGCTCCTCCTTTTCCCGACTATATCATTTCATGAATCATGCTTGTTAATCTTACACTTGCATCTGTAATTCCCATTTTCTTAGCAGAAGCAGCCATGGCTTCTTTCTTTTTAGAATCCACTAAAATTGCATCAATTTCAGCTAACATTGTTTGGGCATTTAATTCTTTTTCTAAAATCATTGAAGCTGCACCTTGATCGACTAATGAACGAGCATTGGCTTCTTGATGATTATTCGTTACATATGGACTAGGAATTAAAATACTTGCTAATCCTAATGCTGTTAATTCTGTTAAAGTTGTTGCGCCACTACGACAGACTACTAAATCCACATTTTGAAATAATTGTGGCATATCTTTAATATACGGAAAAACAGAAACATTTGGCAATGATTTTTCTAATTTTGTAATCTGATTGTTGATTTTGTCATAATGTACTTCTCCTGTAACCATTATGACATGATAATTTTTATCCGCAAATCCTTCTAAAGCCTCAACAAATACTTCATTCATTCGCTCAGACCCACGACTTCCACCAAAAATCACCACAATTGGTAAGTCTGTCTGAACTCCAATTGAAGATAAATAGTCAGGATTTTTCTTGATTTCCACAACTTCTTGTCCTCTAGGATTTCCTGTTAATACTACCTTATCACTATAGGATGCAAAATCTTTTTTCACATCTTCAAAGCAAATTGCAATTTTATTGACCCATTTTGCCAAAAATTTATTTGTTACTCCTGCAACACTATTTTGTTCATGAATAATCGTTGGAATTTTTAACAAACTTGCAGCGAATAATACAGGTGCACAAACATAACCTCCTGTACCAATGACAACATCTGGGTTAAATTCTTTTAAAATTTTTCTTGCTTTAATAACACTTGTCACCATATAGTATGCTGTTTTTAAGTTTTCTAATGAAAGCGAACGCTTTAAGCCTTCAATTTTAATGGATTCAAATGCATAGCCTGCTTGTGGAACAATTTTACTCTCTAATCCACGTTTGGTTCCAATATATAAATATTCTACCTCTTCTTGTGTTTCTAAATATCTCATAAATGCAAGGGCTGGATAAATATGACCTCCTGTACCTCCGCCAGATACGACAACTCTCATGAATATTTTCCTCTTTCTTATAAATTCTCTACAACTTGAATAAATTCATCTCCACGAATTTCAAAGTTTTTGAATTGATCCCAACTTGCACAAGCTGGAGATAATAAAATTATATCGTCTTCTTTACTAATAGCATAAGCCTTTTTAGTCGCTTCTTCTAATGTGTTCACGACTTCAATAACAGGAACTCCTGCAAGTTTCGCAGCTTCTTGTAATTTCTCTTTGGTTTCACCATACAAAACAATTCCTGATACAGATGTTAAATCGGGAACTAATTCATCAAAGCCATTTCCTCTATCTAAACCACCTGCGATTAAAATAACCGATTGATTGGTAAAACTACGCAATGCTGTTTGAGTAGCAATAATATTTGTTGCTTTTGAATCATTATAGAAACGTCTCTTATTTACTTCCTTAACAAATTGTGTACGGTGTTTTACGCCATGGAAGTTTTGTACTGCTTTTTGTATTCCTTCATTCGTAGCTCCTGCTAATTTTGCAATCGCAACTGCTGCTAATACATTTTCAACATTTTGCGTTCCTGGAACTTGAATTGTTGAAACAGGAATCACTTTTTCACCATTGAAACAAATAGAATCCCCTTCAACACAAGCTCCAAAGTCTAAAACACTTTTTCTACTAAATGGAACTAATGTTGCTTTTGTATGACCTTTAATCAATGTCATTAATTCTGGATAATCAGCATTATAGACTAAATAGTCGTCTTCCGTTTGATTTTTCGTCAATTGAAGTTTTGCTTCAATATATTCTTCTCTTGTTCCATGATAGTCTAAATGCGCACTGAAGATATTCACAATACATGCAATTTTCGGTTTGAATTGATCAATTCCCATTAATTGGAAACTACTTAATTCAGAAACATAGATATCCTCTTTTGTTGATTGCTCTGCTAATTGAGATAATGGAATTCCAATATTTCCTGCAGCAAAAACTTGACGTTCTGGGAAAGACTCTTTCAACATTAAACTTGCTAATGTTGTCGTTGTTGTTTTCCCATTTGACCCTGTAATTCCAATGATCAATCCTTCTAATAATTGATATGCAATTTCAATTTCTGTATATACTGGAATCCCTTTTTTCATCGCAGCTTCTACCATACAATTATGATATGGAATCCCCGGATTTTTCACAACAAAGTCAAAATGTTCTTCTAATAAATCAACCGGATGCGAACCCGCTAAAACACGAATTCCTTCTTCAATTAAACTTTTTGCATCTGGATTTTCTTCTAAAGGAATACGATCATTGACCGTAACCATAGCTCCTTGATGTAATAATAATTTGGCAACTGCCACTCCACTTTTTGCTAATCCAATGACTAATACTCTTTTATGTTCAAAAACGTTTTTATTTAGCACCTAATATGCCCCCTAGAATAAATTCAATATGTATATGGCAGTAAATACTGCCGGAAAATATGTATGAAAAGCTAAAAAGCTTTTCTAAATCAATATCAATGTAATCATCGTGCCGATAAGCCCAACTAAACTGAAGACTAAAACGATTTTCACTTCTTTCCATCCGCACATTTCAAAGTGATGATGAATAGGACTCATCTTAAATACTCGTTTTCCAGTTAATTTGAATGAGGTTACTTGAATAATCACACTCGCTGTTTCTAATACAAATACAATTCCAATTCCTAGTAAACTCCATTCATGATGAAGCATTAAAGAAACAATGGCTAAACCAGCGCCTAATGCTAAAGAACCAACATCACCCATAAAAATTTTAGCAGGTTTCCAGTTGAAAATTAAAAATCCAATCAATCCACCTACAACACTAAAACAGAACAATGCAATTTCTGCTTGCTTCGTTTGAATCGCTAAAAATGCATACGTTGCATAAGCAACAATAGAAGTTGAAGTAGCTAGTCCATCTAGCCCATCCGTTAAATTCACTGCATTTGAAAACCCTGTAATCCAAATAATTGTAAAAATGGCAAATAATACTAAGCTATGTACTTCACCCACAAATGGAATATAAATTAATGGGTTACGTCCACTTAATAAAAATAAAGCTACAAAAACCGCTGATCCTAATATTTGTAAAACAAATTTTTGATGGCTTTTCAACCCTTGATTTTGCTTTCTAAACACCTTGATAAAATCGTCAAAAAATCCGATTCCACCAAAAAATACAAATCCAATAACGCCACTTAATAATGTAAAATTAAAATATCCGAATAATCCTCCAAGAACTAAACTGACAATTCCAATCATCATTAAGAAGATAAATCCTCCCATAGTCGGTGTTCCACTTTTGGCCTTATGCCAAGATGGTCCGTCTTCTAAAGTCGTTTGTCCAAACTGATTCATTCGCATAAATTGAATAAATTTAGGTTCCGCAAATACTGTAGCTAGTAATGTTGCTCCTAATACAAGTAATAATTGTAATGTCATCATTTTCTCCTTTTTATCTATTCCTTAATAATGATTCTACAACTTCAATTTCATTATAAGGATATTCTACTTCACCAATAATTTGATAGGCTTCAACACCTTTTCCAGCAAGTAAAACAATATCATTTTTATCGGCTAATTGAAGGGCCTTTTCAATGGCCTCTTCTCGTTTATCAATACATTCATAAGATACAGATTCCTTATTTACTGCACTTAATAATCCTTGATAAATATTATCTAACGGCTCTGTTCGTGGATTATCTGCTGTAAACACAACATGGTCTGACTTTGTTAAAGCAATTCTTCCTAATTCTGGTCTCATACTAGAATCACGATTCCCACCACTATGTCCTACAACTGTAATGATTTTCCCATGTGGAATTTGTGCTAGTGAATCTAATACATTTTCTAATCCATCTGGTGTATGTGCAAAGTCTACAATTACTTGAAAATCTTGTCCTTTATCAATGGATTGCATACGACCTGCTACCCCTTGGAAAAGTTTCACTTTTTCCAAAATTTCTTCCATTGGAACTCCATAAACATAGGCTACAGCAATCGCAGATAGCATATTGTATACATTGAATGTTCCTAACAATGGCATATCAACTAAGTAACGAACATCATTCTGAATGACCAATTCAAAGATAGTATGCCCATTTTCTGTACGAATATTTTCAGCTTTAAAATCTGCTTCCTCATTAATTCCATAACTGATTACTTGAACCGGCGTTGAATATTCAAACATTTCAAACTGTGCATCATCCGCATTTAAAATGGCTACTTTCGGTTTATAATTTTCTCCTACAAAATTTCCCAATTGTGAGAATAATAAACTTTTAGCGTGTGCATATTGTTCCATTGTTTTGTGCAAGTCTAAATGTTCATGAGTTAAATTCGTAAATACCACACAGTCGTAATCCACTCCCCAAATACGACCTAATTGCAAAGCGTGAGAAGAAACTTCCATCAAACAAGTTTCTCCACCCATTTCTTTTAGCTCTTGAAAGGTTTCATGCAATGTTAAAATTTCTGGCGTTGTATTATGTGTTGGAATGATTTTCGAACCAATTTTACGATAAATTGTTCCAATTAATGCAGTTGGTTTATTTGGTTGTTCTAATAATGCATCAATCATATGAGTAACTGATGTTTTTCCGTTAGTTCCTGTAACACCAATCATTTGCAGATTTTGAGTAGGATATCCATAAAAATGATTGGCTAGTAACGCCATCACTCTTGTCACATCTTTAACATAAATGACAGGCGTATCCCCTACTTGGTCTTGAATCGATTTACTCGCTACAAATGCAACAGCACCTTTTTCCTTTGCAGAAGCAGCAAACTGATGTCCATCGACTGTCACTCCGTCAATACAGAAAAACAATGTATTCGGTTGAACTTTTCTTGAATCTTGTGCTAAATAATCAATTGTTACTCCAGATAAATCACCAACTATTTTTTTCAAATAAATCAATTGAGCTAATTCTGTTACTAACATGGTTGAATTCCTCCTTCTTATTGCGTTAATCGGCTATAATCTAACGCACGCTTCATCATCGGATTAAAAATTTCCTTAATTAAAGTACTTCCTCCGGCTCCATAAGGATTATTTTGCGGTTGTTTTAAAGTGATATATAAAATAAATTTTGGATCCTTTGCAGGAGCAAAACCTACTACTGAGTAAATATAATTACTTCCATAAGAATAATATTTTCCAGTGTCAGGATTTACTAATTCAGCAGTCCCCGTTTTGGCAGCTACTTCTTCGCCTTCAATATTAAAACCATTAGCTGTTCCATCCTTCATCATTGTTGCTTGATGTAAATACTCCAATGTTTTCTTAGCAGTTTCCGGTTTAATCACTTGCCCTAAAGAGTTTTCAGAGAAATTAATCGTTGTATTCGTTGACGGTCTAAATTCATGATCGACAATTCGTAATTTTTTCATTTCTCCTTGATTCGCAATGGCTGTAAAAGCTTGTACCATTTGGAATGCTGTTACAGAAATCCCTTGCCCAAAACCAGTTGTTAATTGCTGTAAATAAGAATTATAGGAATTTAATCCTGTTGCTTCATTGATAAAACCAGACTTTGTACTTTGACCAAATCCGAACAAATCTAAATATTGCTTCCATTTTTCAACGCCAATCTTTTGAACAATGTGAACAAAAGCGACGTTACTTGAATGCGCTAATCCTTCTAAATACGTAATTCTTCCCCATCCAACTTTATTATAGTCACTTACTAAATCTTTAAAAATTTTAATTTTACCCGAATCGTATTTTTCGTTTGGATCAAATACTCCTTCATTAATAGCTGCTGCTAGAGCTAGTACTTTCATTGTTGAACCAGGCTCATAGGCTTCATCCATTAACAAATTATTCCACATAGTTGAAATTCCTTCTTTAGTAGTTCCATTAAACGTTGGACGTTGCGTTGCTGCTACTATATTCCCAGTCTTTGGGTCTACCAACATTGCTGTTAATTGTTTTGGAATATATTTTTCATCTACTTGTGACACTAAAGATTCTAAATAAGTTTGCATTTTTTTGTCGATGGTTAAATATAAATCATTTCCATCCTTTGGTTGTTCGGTAACCATTTCGCTACCTGAAATAACGTAACCATTCCCATCAAGTCGAGAAGTGACCTCTCCAGGCTTTCCCGTTAGTGTGGCATTATATAATGCTTCAATCCCCATTTTTCCGACTAATTGTTCAACGGTTTTTCCATCAAACTCTTGCTTTTCAACATCTGTGTAACCAATTAAATGAGAAGCAAAAATACCATTCGGATAATAGCGAGATAAATTTTCTGTAAACTTAATTCCTGGTAGAGATTCTTTTTCAATCTTTTCCTTCGTTTCAACAGAAAGATTCTTTCCTGCTGAACCAAATTCAACTTGAGAAACATTTTTTTGAGATAGAATCTTTTCAATTTCAGCTGGTTTCATATCAATATATTTAGAAAGCGTTTGTGCAGTCTTAGAAATATCTTGAACATAGTCTTTCTTTTCTTTATCCCACTGATCTGTTAATACTGCAAATATAGAATAATTCGTTGCATCCACTGCAATAGGACTACCACCAGCATCATAAATATTTCCACGTTTTGCTTTTAGTAGCGTAGAATGCGTTATTTTTTTATCCAATTCTTTTCTTAAATCAATACCATGACTTTGACCTAGCACCATTATTTTAAAGAAATTAAAAGAAAAAATGAGAAATAGGAAGAATGCGATTGCCATCAAGCAATGTATCGCAATCTTTCTATTTCCCATATAATCCTTAAAATGTTTTTTTATCATTGTTCAACATTCCTTACGTTATTTTCACCCATCTTTAATCCCTGTTCTTTTGCAATACGATTGACACGGTCATATTGAGATAATTCTTGTGCTGATTGTAATAAAGTATCATTCTTTCTTTGCATCAATGTTGTATTCGTTTGAATGTCTTGTAATTGTCGATTTTTATTCGTCACTACCATCGAACTTACAATCGTAATTGTTGCTAATACTAGAATGATTGACACTCCAACTATCATATTTCGTACATAATTAACTTTTACCTTTTCTTGAGGGATTGCTGTGACGACTCTATCCGCATAAGTATTTGGATAAGCGTTTTTTACTGTAGTCGTTGAATTTACATCAACGATTTGTTTTGCTAATGCCATGAAAAAACGCCTCCTTTACTACTTATTTTACACGTTCAATCACACGTAATTTCGCACTTTGTGATCGTGAGTTTTCTTGCATTTCATCTTCTGTTGGCAAAATTGGTTTTCTTGTAATCAATTTAAAATCAGCACTTTCTAACTGACCTGGTAAAATTGGCAAATTTTTAGGTCCTTGTTCAACTGTGCTTTTCTGTTTGAACATTGTCTTCACAATACGGTCTTCTAATGAATGGAATGAAATCACACTGATTCTTCCACCTACTTCTAACAAGTCAAAAGCTTGTTCCAGTGAATCCTCCACTGCTGCTAATTCATCATTCACCGCAATACGTACCGCTTGGAAAATTCTTTTAGCAGGATGCCCACCTTTTCTTCTTGCAGCAGCCGGAATACTATCTCGAATAATATCCACTAATTCTCCAGTCGTTTCAACTTCATGGTCTTGACGAATACGTTCAATGTTTCTTGCAATTTGTTTGGAGAACTTTTCTTCTCCATAACGATAGAAAATTCGAACTAACTCATCATAACTCCATTCATTAATAATTTCTTTTGCGGTTAATGGGGCTGTTTGATCCATTCTCATGTCTAAAATAGCATTTTGATGATAACTGAATCCTCTCTCAATTTGATCCAACTGAGGAGAAGATACCCCTAAGTCATACAAAATCCCATCGACTTTTTTAATTCCTAATTCATTTAATTTTTTCTGAATCATTCTAAAATTTGCATGAATAAATGTTACTTTTTGTTCATTTATGAATTTTTCCAAACGGATTTTAGCATTATCAATGGCATTCATATCTTGGTCAAAACAATACAAATGACCTGTTGTCAATTGGCTTAATAAATATTCACTATGGCCTGCTCCACCTAATGTACAATCTACATAAATCCCATCTGGTTTTACTTCAAGATTATCCACTGTTTCATGTAGCAATACGGTTACATGTTTAAACATTTTTCATTAATATCCTTTCTAAAATCCAAAATCAGCCATTTGTTCTGCTAATTCTTCAAAATTCTCTTCCGTTTCAGCAATATAAGCTTTCCAACGTTCTTCATCCCAAATTTCAATTCGGTCATTCACACCAATAACACGACAATTTTTTACTAATCCTGCATGTTCTCTTAATGTTGGTGTGATATTAATTCTTCCTTGTTTATCAAATTCTACTTCACTTGCAGCAGAATTGAAGAAACGAGCAAATGCACGAGCGTCTTTTTTAGATTGAGGTAACTCACTCAACTTTTGACGAAGCAATTGCCATTGATCAAGAGGATAGCCATATAAGCAGCCATCTAGTCCACGTGTTACAACGAAAGTGAATCCTAAATCTTCACGAAACTTCGCTGGAACTATCATACGTCCCTTAGCATCTATTGTGTGTTGGTATTCACCGATTAACATGCAGACTCCTCCTATCATTCATAATTACCCCTAGTTTACCACACTCCCCCACTTTTCACCACTTTTTTATCAAAAAAGTTAAAAAATATTTTATTTTTACCCTAATTTTTATAAATTCAAGTTTCACTTTCGTACTACTTTGAATCTTGTTTTTAATCAAAAAACTAAAAAAAGCCCTCCGTATCATATAAAAATACAATACGGGGAGCTCTTTTCTTTTTAAATCTTTAGTTAAGAATCAAAAAATAAATAAATTGACAAAATAAAACCAAATGACTAATGATTAAAATTAAAAATTCAATCGAACAAAATTGATAGACAAATTGGCGAATATAAAATTCTGGATTTTTCTTTTTCACTAATAACAAAAGCATTCCTGCTATACTACTAAATACAATGATCCAAGGCATTAAAGATCTACCTAAAAGTAACTGACTAAAGATTTCATAGCTAACAAATAAAAGAGGAAGTATGACTTCTCTTATCGTCACAAAAAATGATTCTGAAAAATAAATTCTTGTACCAAAATAAAATTGTAAAATAAAATAAGATGCAATCGTAATGGTGATTAATAATAGGGATAATACTAACATTATTTTCTTCTCCTTCTCTTCTCACATTGTACACTAGAAAATCATTATCGTCCAATAAGCAAATATATTGAAAAAGCTCTCCGCATGATACGGAGAGCTTTTTTCGTGCAAGATATTTGTAGTAATCAAAGGCTGTATTTTTTAGTTTAAAAATTTACAAACTCTTTTCTTACTTCAATAAACTCTTGTCTAATGATTATTCATCTTCTTTTTTCTTTGTTGCAAATACGCCTACTCCTGATAATAGAGCTGCAATTGCTGGAAGAACTGTTCCTAATGTAGATGTACCTGTATTAGGAAGTTCTTTTTGTGATGAACCTGTTGAAGCTCGCTATTGTCGATTGTTGACAATTTAGCTTTTAACTCTTCAATACGTTTCACAATTGCATCCACTTCTGCTTGAGTTGCTTTTGGATTATTAAATACACCTTTAGCTTCTGCAAGTAAAGTTTCAGTTTCTTTTCTTGATTCTTCGCTTAATTTATCTGCAAATTTAACAACTAATTCTTCTAATTGTAAAATCTCTGAGTTTAATTTCGCTTTATCAACTGATACTTCTGAGTTTGGAGTATTTACACGGTCAGAAGATCCAACATTATTTGAAGATCCATCAGAAATTTCAGCTTTCTTCGTTAAGTCTGAAGCTGGAATTACAGCTGTCTTACCTTCTGGTGTTGTTACTGTTGCGTTTCCTTTGTCATCTACTACTACAGTTGCACCTGGGTTTACTGCTTTTACTTTCTCTTCGATTAGTTTCTTCTCAGCATCAGTTAATTGATTTGGATTTGCTACTACAGTCTTATCTGCTGGTTTAACAATGTCATCTCTTACATCTTCTGATGATTTCGTTAAGTCTGTTGCTGGGATTACTGCTGTCTTACCTTCTAGTGTTGTTACTGTTGCATTTCCTTTATCGTCTACTACTACAGTTGATCCAGGGTTTACTGCTTTCACTTTATCTTCGATTGCTTTCTTCTCTTCTGGAGTTAATGCATCTGGGTTA
>QWCF01001088.1_pt1 | contig 15914 bp, 16 predicted proteins | sample 1972521 | NCBI WGS metagenome assembly QWCF01 (sample SAMN09866715, study PRJNA288562) | Human oral metagenome isolate term4_saliva, whole genome shotgun sequencing...
AGACGCTTATGTAATACAATTGAACAAAGTAGTGCTTATGTTGAATATATGTCGACATCAACATCTACTTACGATGAAGATAAGGAGCTTTGGCGCAAACTTTATCGCCAAATAATACAAGATAATCCTGATCTTGATGCCCTTTTAGAAGAGAAGAGCTTATATTGGAATGATGATAAAGAGATAGTTGACACCTTTGTTATTAAGACAATAAAGAAGTTTGACGAAGCAAAAAAGGAACAACAAGAGCTTCTTCCTGAGTATAGAGACGTAGAAGATAAGGAATTTGCACGCAAACTGTTCCGTGCTACCATTTTAAATGCAGACCAATACCAAAGCTATATGAGCGAAACAAGCCGCAATTGGGATTTCTCTCGCTTAGCTTATATGGACGTAGTAATTATGCAAATTGCCATAGCAGAAATGCTTACGTTCCCAAGTATACCTGTAAGTGTAACCATAAATGAATATGTAAACCTTGCAAAATTGTACAGTACATCTCGTAGTGGTGGCTATATCAATGGTATGCTCGATGCTATTGCTCGCTTTTTGCTAGACACTGGCAAGATGTTTAAAATGATGAACTCACCTAAAAAGAACGAACAAGCAAACGGAGGACAACAACAATAAGTTGAAAGCTCAATGCAAGTCTCTTATTATAAGGTGTTGAAATAAAACGAATAATTAACAAACTAAATATTTAAAGCAAAATGAATATATTGTTTTTAGCAGCTCAAGGAGCAGCGAAAGGTGGACAATCATCTTTCTTAATCATGATGGTTGTAATCTTTGTAATCATGTGGTTCTTCATGATTCGCCCACAACAAAAACGTCAAAAGGAAACTCGTAACTTCCAAAATAGCCTTGCAGAGGGTACAAAAGTAATCATTGGAGGTGGAATTTACGGTGTTGTTAAGCACATTGACTTAACAACTAACAAGGTAGACGTTGAAGTTAGCAAGGGAGTTGTATTGACTGTTGACAAAGCAAGCGTATTTGCTGACCTTGCATCTCAAGCAGAAAACAAGGCATAAGCATGCTAAATGAAAAATAAGATACTTAAAAATATAATGAAAGTGAGGAATTCCTTATTGGCTTTTGCTAATAAGAAGTTTCTCATTTTCTTGTTTTTTTTGTTTCTTAGTACCATATTTTGGCTCTCAATAGCATTAAATGAAATTGTAGAAAAAGAGATATCCGTTCCTATTCGTTTAGCGAATGTACCTCAAAATGCGGTGATCACAACGCCACTTCCAGATAGTGTGCGAGTTACATTGCGTGACAAAGGCTTTGCATTGCTACCTTATTTATACGGAGATAAGCTACATTCCATTGCAGTTAACTTCTCTACATATGCCAATAAGAATGGATATATCGGTCAAGTGCCTACTGCAGACATTCAAAAGTGCATTCTACAATCTCTTTATGCATCGACACAAATCATCTCTATCAAACCAGATAAGTTCGAATTTTATTATAATTACGGCTTATCTAAAAAGGTTTCAATTCGTTTAAAAGGTACCATTAGAACCGCAAGTGGTTACTATCTTTCACAAGTTCGATTCAATCCCGAGCGTGTAACGATATATGCTAGCAAGCATTTGCTCGATAGTATCACCCATATCTATACGAAACTGCTCCACATCACCAATATGGTTGATACAATACAGCAGACAGTCGAGCTTCAAACTATAAAGGGAGTGAAGATCGTTCCCAATACAGTTAAGTTGACATTGTATCCCGATATCTTAACAGAAGAAGCCATAGAAGTGCCCATTACGGCAGTGAATATGCCACAAGGAAAGGTCCTTCGCACCTTCCCATCACGTGTAAAGGTGCTTTATTCGGTAGGAGCAAGCAGGTATAGAACCGTTTCTGCGAATGGATTTAGAGTGGAAGTAGATTATAACGAGATGCAAAAGAATCCATCAGAGAAATGTACCATCGTTCTAAAAACATTCCCTTCGAACATCTCTAACGCACGATTAGAAACCAATCAGGTTGATTATCTAATAGAACAGCAATGAAACAGCTAAATGAAAAGCCCGCCAAGCGAGTTATTGCGTTAACAGGTGGCATTGGAACAGGAAAGAGTTTCGTTGCGAAAATACTTCAACAAAAGGGAATAGAGGTATTCGATTGCGATCGCTCTGCAAAGAAACTGATGCGTGAAAACGAAGAAGTGAAGCAGAAAATCGTAGATTTGGTGGGAAAAGAGGCTTATCAAAACGATGTCCTAAACAAAGCATTGTTAGCTAAGTTCTTATTAGCTTCGCCTCAAAATGCTACTGATTTAAATGAAATTGTGCACCCAGCGGTGGCAAAAGACTTTGAAAATAGCGGATTAGAGTGGATTGAAAGTGCCATATTATACGACAGTGCGTTCGATAAAAGAATAGATATTGACTTTGTAGTATGCGTTAGTGCACCTTTAGAAACAAGGATATCACGCATTATGCATCGTGACAATATCACCCGAGAAGCCGCTCTTCAGTGGATAACAAAGCAGCTCAATCAAGATGAAGTCATTGCAAAAGCCGACTTTGAGTTGGTGAATGACGGAATAAAAGACGTAGAAATACAGTTAAACGAAATATTAAGTAAAATACAAGAATAAAAACATTAGAAAGATTATGGAGACAATTTTATCTATTGCGGGTAAGCCCGGACTTTATAAATTGGTATCACGTAGCAATACAGGACTTATTGCTGAGACTCTAGACGACCAACATAAACGCCTTCCTATCTTTGCAACTGATAGAGTAACAAGCCTCTCTGACATTGCAATGTATACCGATGCAGACGATATTCCTTTGTGGAAAGTGTTGAAAAGTGTAGGTGAAAAAGAACAAAGCAAAGAGAGTTCGTTTAATTATAAAAAAGCTTCTAAGGCAGAACTTCACGAGTATTTCTCTACAGTTCTTCCTTCTTACGATCGTGATCGTGTACACGATAGCGACATTAAGAAGCTTATTCAATGGTACAACCTATTAGTAAAGAATGGTTATACCGATTTCGAAGAGTTGTTAAATAACGATCCTTCTAGCGAAGAATAATAATAATTTGTTGGAAAACTATCGACTTTCGTTTGGAGAAAACTTTGCGAAAGCCCCTCGATAGCAAAGCAACAAACTACAAAATATTTACTAATAACAACGTTGTTAGCATCAAAACAAAGCATCCTCTAATACCTTTCGACTTAGAAAGACAATGGTGGATGCTTTTGTTTTATATCTTTTTTTTACAATACAGATTTATTATTCGATTATTATGATATTAAACATACTCCTTATTATAATAGGTGTAGCAGTGGTTTTATTAGGCGCAGACATCTTAACAAAAGGCTCTGTGGCTCTTGCTCAACGCATGAAAGTGTCGCAAATTGTTATCGGTTTAACGATAGTTGCAGCGGGAACGTCAATGCCCGAGTTCTTTGTGAGCTTTGTTTCGGCAATAAAAGGAACCCCCGACCTTGCTATTGGTAACGTAGTTGGTAGCAATATCTTCAATGCTTTGCTCATTGTTGGCGTGTCGGCAGCCGTTACTCCCATTGCAATTCTTAAAGGAACAGTGCGAAAAGACATTCCTTTTGCTTGCTTCGCATCATTACTTTTACTTGTATTATGCTTCGATGGAAGTATCAGTAGAATAGATGCAGCCATTCTTTTTGCCACATTCTTAGGTTTCCTTTTATTCACATTGAAGAATGCAAAGAGTGGAGATGAAGATGAGAATGAGCCGTTAGCGAATACAAGTGTTTTGAAATCGGTTGTATTTATCATTGGCGGTTTGGCAGGATTAATTAGCGGAAGTAACCTATTTGTAGACTCTGCCACCTTCGTTGCACAACAACTTGGAGTGAGTGAGGCCGTTATTGGACTTACAATTGTTGCGGGTGGAACATCTCTTCCCGAGCTTGCTACAAGCGTAGTAGCGGCAAAAAAAGGTAATAGTGGCATTGCAATAGGTAATGTGTTGGGCTCAAACGTGTTCAATATCTTAGCTATCTTGGGTTTAACAGGTGTCATCTCTCCAATGAAAATCAACGGCATCACCATGCTCGATTTTGCTCTTCTCATCGTGTCAATGTTGCTTTTATGGGTGTTCTCTTACACCAAATACACTATTAAACGCTGGGAAGGCTTTGTGCTTACAGGCGTATTCTTGGCTTATATGAGCTATCTTTTTATGCATGTCTAATCCTCTTATAAAATAAAGCGAAAGAGATTGCGAATAGAATGTACCTTAGGCAGATAGAAAAGGCAATGCTTTTGCATGCTAATAGCGGTGCTTTTAGGGCGCAAACTCAATGCTTTTAAGGCGTAATAACAATGCAATTGCCAACCATAGGTAATGGGGATATATTCTAATACAAAAAGAAAGGGGTCTAAAACGAATTGTTTTAGACCCCTTTTCTTATGTCTTATAGATACTTCGAGAGTATCTCTTATTTGTAATTATCTTAGCTTGCAACCTTTAAATGCGTAGAAAGCAATGTAAATGAAGCAAGGAAGACAAAGCCAATAAGCGTTTTGTGCGCCGAAAAGATCTTTAAACCAACCGAAAAGAAGAGTTAGAATAGCACCTCCGAACAAGCCCATTGTTAGAAGAGAAGAACCTGTTTTGGTGAACTTTCCAAGATCTTTCATTGCCAAAGGCCATATCGCAGGCCACATTAACGAGCAACCTAGAGCCACAATACCAATGCTATAGATACTTAAATGTGCAGGAAGAGTAGCCACACATATGGTTCCTATGACTGCAACAATAGCACAAATTTTAAGCGCAGTGTTTTGACTTAGATACTTAGGAATGAACAATATGCCCGCAATATAGCCAATACTCATTGCAATAGGGGTAATCCACGAGTAGTTTTCAGCCGCTGCAAGTCCTAGCGTTTTAGCATAGTCGATAACTGAACCCAATGCAATTGTTTCTACACCAACGTAGAAGAAAATAGCAATACTACCCAATACAAGGTGTGGGAACTGCAAAATAGAAGTCTTGCTGTTAGCATATTGAGCTACTTCTTGTGATTCTTCTTCGTTTGAATCGTCTTCTCCTGTAGCCTTAATTTCTGGTAATGGAGAAACAAGAGCAATCAAACCAAGAAGCAAGAACAATCCGCTTAGGATATAAAAAGGAAGATCTAATTGTGTAACTTTGATGTCGAGAGTACTTCCAAGCACTGCTGCAATGAACAAAGGAGATATTGGCCATGCCAATTTATTAAGTATTCCGATGATGCTTATGCGCTTTGCTGCACTCTCAATAGGGCCTAATATGGTGATATAAGGGTTAATTGCTGCTTGCAAAAAGGTGTTAGCAATACCGCCTAAGAATGATGCTGCAAGGAAAAGAAGGTAGCTTTCTTGCTTTGCAGAAACCACAAAGATGAGGAAACTAACAGCGTAAATAGCATACGAAAAGGCCATTGTTTTCTTGTAACCAATGGCCTTTATAAGTTGACCTGCAGGGTAAGCGAACAGCACAAAAGGTATAAACATAGCTGCAATGAGGGCATATGCACCTGCAGAAGACACTTTTAACGACTGGTTTAGGATAGGAATTAAGATTCCATTTACACTTGCTGCGAAGCCTCCTGAGAAGAACATTAATCCCAAAATGGAAAGGGGTAGGATGTAATTTTTATTTTCTTTCATAAAATAGTATGTATTAATTAATTTTGATTCTTTTCAAATTTGTATTGAATGATTTTGCTTTCTGTTTTTAATAGCCTTGCTTTTGATTTTAAAAGCGCAATTCTTATAAAACAACTTATTTATACTTGTTTTGTAAAAAGCATAAAGATCCGATGAAATAATATGTGTTATCCACCGAACCTTTAATTTTTGTGTGTTCTATTTGAAGATTTGAAGTTTTACTTAAAAGCCATAAATTTCTTTTAGTTTCTCGCCAAGTGCCTCGCTACGAAGGTCTCTTGCAACGATTTTTCCTTGTGGATCTACAAGTAAACTTGAAGGAATTGCATTGATGTTGTATGCCTTTCCAGCTTCACTATGCCATGCTTTAAGGTCTGAAAGGTTCACCCAATTCATCTTCATTTCAGCAATTGCGTCCTTCCAAGAGTCAGATTTGCTGTCAAATGAAATAGCAACAATGTTGAAACCTTTATCTTTATATTTCTCGAAGTTAGCTCTTACGTTAGGCATTTCACCTCTACATGGTCCGCACCAGCTTGCCCAAAAGTCGATAAGAACATAGTTTCCTTTACCGCAATACTCGCTTAATTTGTGTGAAACACCATTTACATCGTTCAAAGTTAAATCGATAAATGGTTGTCCAATGATCTTTTGTTTAGCTTCTTCGGCTGCTAATTGTTGCTTTAATGCTGAAAGCATAGGGTGATTAGCATACACATGAGTTGGTTTAAGCAATTCATTCAACTCCGATTCTGTAACGGCATCGGTAACATAGTTAATGTATAATGCAGGAAGAATGTTGTCTTTATTCTCGTTAATTACCTTTTTATAATATAGAGAAGAGGCGTTATGAAGATCCATAAACTTCTTTCTCAACTCGTTTACACGTGTTGTTTTCTCTGTATCGCTAAGCGAATTGTCGCCAACTACCTTTTGATAATCTGCATAAATCTGCTTTCCTGGCTCGTTAATAGAGTCGAGTGCAGCGTTATATTTGCTGAGTTTCTCGTTAAGAGGAGAGCCTTTGAGCGTGTTTTTATTAAGATTTATCTCCAAAGGTTTGCCGTCCATAACGAAAATAACAAAGTCTTCATCTTTTCCAATACCAAAGAATTGATCCTTGTTTTCAGGCTTATACTTCACAACGAAGTTACCTTTCACAACATCAACGCTATCAACTATACGTTGATTCTTTTGCATATCGAGTAGATAAACCTTCTTAACGTTTTCTGGGCAGGTACCTTTTATAAGAGCAACAGGTGCTTTTACTGCCTTTTTAACTTGCGCAAAGCTGGGGAAAATGCTTGCTGCAAGGACACTGCATAATATCAGTTTCTTCATAATTCTAATCTTTTTAAATGAATAATGCTATTCAAAAAATAGCTTTTTTAGATTCTTTTGAGGACAAGTTTTCATCTTTATCCGCTCTGAATAGTATGACAAAGTTATAAAATTATTTTTTTATTGCAATCAATTTACAATCTTTTATGTAACTTTGCACCGCTTTTTTAAAGTAAATGAGTGCTTGGTAAACCTCGTAAAAAACAAGAAAATGAAAGAAAATAGTAAAACTGTGAGTGTACTGTTTATGCTTTTCGGTATACTCTTTTGCGTTTGTTTGATAACGGCAAACGTGTTAGAAACAAAGCAAATATCAGTTGGTAGTATTAGTTTAACAGGTGGTTTGATTGTATTTCCAATCTCTTACATCATTAACGACTGTGTATGTGAAGTGTGGGGATATGCAAAAGCTCGCTTATTGATATGGCTTGGCTTTGCAATGAACTTCCTTTTTGTACTCTTTGGTGCAATTTGTGACATCATTCCGGGTGCTCCTTATTGGACAAATCAAGAAGGTTTTCATCAAATCTTTGGTTTAGCGCCTCGTATTGCGGCAGCTTCTTTCTTGGCATTCCTATGCGGATCATTTGTAAATGCGTATGTAATGAGCCGAATGAAGCTACAATCTCAAGGCAAAAACTTTTCTTTGCGAGCAATTGTTAGTACTATCTTAGGCGAAGGAGTCGATTCAATTATCTTCTTCCCACTTGCTCTTTATGGTGTAGTTCCAAACGAAGCTCTACCTGCTTTGATGCTTTGGCAAGTTATTTTAAAGACACTTTACGAAGTGCTTGTGTTGCCTTTAACCATCTATATTGTGAAGAAAGTGAAGCAATATGAGCAAGAAGACGCTTATGATGAAGCGATAGATTATCGTGTTTGGAAGATTTTTAAATTATAATTGTTAGTAGTATCTCACCTTATTATATAGTAAGTATGTCTGAAGAAAGAGAAAAAGAGGGCTTAAAACATTTGGGAAATAACACCAAATACAGCATGGATTATGCCCCAGAAGTATTAGAAACATTCGTAAATAAGCATCCTCAAAACGATTATTGGGTACAGTTTAACTGTCCAGAGTTCACCTCTTTGTGCCCCATTACAGGTCAACCCGACTTTGCCGAAATAAGAATTGCTTATATTCCAAATGAAAAAATGGTGGAAAGTAAGAGCTTAAAGCTTTATCTTTTCAGCTTTAGAAACCACGGAGACTTTCACGAAGACTGTATAAATATCATCATGAAAGATCTTATTTCGTTGATGAATCCAAAGTATATAGAGGTTATTGGCTACTTTACTCCACGTGGAGGAATAAGCATTTACCCTTTTGCTAACTATGGAATGCCTAACACTAAGTATGAAAAAATGGCAGAACAGCGATTTATTCAACATTCCATTGCGAAATAAAAAGAAGCAAGAAAAAGTTTATTTAGCACACTTTTAGAGCGAGTAGAAGTAGGAGATGCCAAGCGAATCTTCTGCTTCTACTTTTTTATTACATAGCTATTACACCTCAAAAACAATGCTTTTACACTGCAAAGTCAATCATATTACAAGCTAAAAGCATTGAGATTATAAGAAGAATAGCAAGAGTCCTAGGAATGAGACAATTGCGCCTATAATGCTTTTAATACCAATGGTTTGTTTAAATACAAATTTAGCGGGAATCAATATCAAAATAGGTGTGAGCGACATGATAGTACTTGCGATGCCTGCAGCGGTGTATTGTACAGCCATAAGCGAGAAACCAACTCCAATAAGAGGACCACAAATTACGGCAATCACAGTCATACTCATTCCTTTAGAGTCTTTAACCGAATGGGTAAAAGCACCCATCTCTTTTCTAATAATCAACCAAGAGCCAAAACAAAGCAAGCCTGCAAAGCAACGAATGAGGTTGGCACTGAAGGGCATATACATGCGAACCTAACATAAATAAAACTCCTTTTAAAGGCAATTGCAAAGAGATTTTATTCGATTCGCTCTTACCTAACAAAGCGATAGCAATTCCCGAAAGAGTGACGAGCATTGCCAATAGATTTTGCCATGTAAGCGTTTGGTGAAGGAAGGTAAATGCAAAGAAAGCAGCGAAGAGTGGGGCGAGAGTCATAATCAATTGACCATATCGTGCGCCGATAATTAGATATCCTTTTAATAAACACCAGTCGCCAAAGAAATAGCCCACAACGCCCGAAAGCATTAACCATATAATGGTGTTGGTACTGGCATAGATAGGGAAGGGATTGCCCATTGCCCACCAAAGGAAAAGAATGAGGGCAAAGAAGGTTAATAACATTCTCCAAACATTGAGGATAACAGCTCCAAATTGCTTTCCTGCGACCTCGCAAGCAATAGATGCTAGGGTCCATAAAAACGCAACTCCCAGCGATATAAGTTCACCTGTAAATTTCATTTCGATGCAAAGGTAATAACAATAAAATAAAGAACAAAGAACGAAAAGTTGCTTTTTATGCCGTAATGTGTCATAAGGAAGATTCTATCTGCATTTCTTCTTGTGCAAAATAGAATTCTTCTTTTCATTCTGTTAAAGCCATCTTGCATCGGAATGAAGCTATAAATAAACTTTTAAAATATTGGGCAATGTCATATTTTCTTTGTATTTTTGCAACAAATTAATAAAGTAATTAAAAAGGTTTCAGCGTTGCAAAAATAGTTGTAATAGCTGAGTTGGCCTTGTTTATATAAACAACCGCATAAAAGAACTATGAACGTTTTAGAATTAAGTGAGCAGGAAATTATTAGAAGACAAAGCTTGCAAGAATTGAAAGACATGGGCATTGACCCTTATCCAGCAGCAGAGTATCCCACAAACGCTTATTCTGTAGAGATAAAAGAAAACTTCAAAGAAGATGAACAACGTGAGGTTTGTATTGCAGGAAGAATGATGACCCGACGCATTATGGGTAAGGCTTCGTTTGCAGAACTTCAAGATTCTAAGGGAAGAATACAGGTTTATATCACAAGAGATGATATTTGTCCTGGCGAAAATAAAGACTTATATAACACTATCTTTAAGCGTTTGCTTGATATTGGTGACTTTATAGGAGTGAAAGGTTTTGTGTTTAGAACTCAAACTGGTGAAATCTCTGTTCATGCTAAAGAACTAGTGCTACTTAGTAAGAGCTTAAAACCACTTCCAATCGTTAAATATAAAGACGATGTTGCATACGATAAGTTCGACGATCCCGAACTTCGTTATCGTCAACGTTATGTAGATTTGGTTGTAAATGATGGTATTAAGGATACTTTCTTGAAGAGAGCTACAGCCATAAAGACCCTTCGTCAAGTTCTAGATGAAGCGGGTTATACAGAAGTAGAAACCCCAACTCTACAACAAATTGCAGGTGGTGCGTCTGCACGTCCATTCATAACACATTTCAATGCCTTAAATACAGAAATGTATATGCGTATTGCAACCGAGCTATATCTAAAGCGATTGATCGTTGGAGGCTTTGAAGGTGTGTACGAAATCGGTAAGAACTTCCGTAATGAAGGTATGGACAAAACCCATAATCCTGAGTTTACTTGTATGGAACTTTATGTTCAATATAAGGATTATAACTGGATGATGGACTTCACAGAAAAGCTTTTAGAAACTATTTGTATTGCTGTTAATGGCTCTGCAGAGACAGTTGTAGATGGAAAAACAATCAGTTTCAAGGCTCCTTATCGTCGTTTACCTATCTTAGATGCGATTAAAGAGAAGACAGGTTACGACTTAAATGGTCTTTCAGAAGAAGAAATTAGAGAGGTTTGCAATAAACTTAACCTCGAAGTAGACGAATCAATGGGTAAAGGTAAGCTAATAGATGAAATCTTTGGGGAGTTCTGTGAAGGTTCATTTATACAGCCTACATTCATCACCGACTATCCTGTTGAGATGTCACCACTAACTAAAAAGCATCGTTCTAAGCCAGGATTAACTGAAAGATTCGAGCTTATGGTGAACGGAAAAGAGCTTGCTAATGCCTATTCAGAGCTTAATGACCCTATAGATCAAGAGGAACGCTTTGTTGAACAAATGCGTTTAGCAGACAAAGGTGATGACGAAGCGATGATTATTGATAAGGACTTCTTGCGTGCTTTGCAGTATGGTATGCCCCCAACATCAGGTATTGGTATCGGAATTGACCGTATGGTGATGTTGATGACTGGTCAAACTGCAATCCAAGAGGTATTGTTATTCCCTCAAATGCGTCCTGAAAAGACTATTCCAAGAAGCTCTGTTGCAGACTGGGAAGCTATCGGTGTAGCTGCAGAATGGGTGCCTTTATTCAATAAAGCAGGTTATAATTTAGTGTCAGATATCAAAGAGTTGAAGGCACAAAAGTTGCAAATGGACGTTTGCGGCGTTAATAAAAAATATAAATTGGGGCTAGATAATCCTAAAGTTGAAGATTTTCAAGCTTGGATTGACAAAGCTTCAAGTAATGCATAATTAGTTATTCGTAACTCATGTCATTTCTGTTTACAACCTAAATAGAGATGATGTGGGTTATGAATATTTTATTATGAATAAACAGAAGATATGTTTGATTGCGGAAAAATAGCAATAATTGGAGGTGGTAGTTGGGCAACAGCTATTGCAAAAATTGTTGTAAATAACACTCAACACATTGGTTGGTATATGCGAAGAGACGACAGAATAGAGACGTTTCGACGCTTGGGACATAACCCTGCCTATCTAACTAGTGTGCATTTCGATGTTAATCAAATATTCTTTTCATCAGATATAAATACTATTGTTGAGCAATATGACACATTAGTATTTGTTACTCCTTCTCCTTATTTAAAGAATCATCTGCGTAAACTCAAGACACGTTTGCGTGATAAGTTTATCATTACGGCCATAAAGGGTATTATTCCAGACGAAAACCTAGCTTGTTCGGATTATTTCCATCAAGTTTATGATGTGCCATACGAGAACATTGCGTGCATAGGAGGGCCTTCTCATGCAGAAGAAGTGGCTCTAGAACGTTTGTCATACCTCACTGTTGCGTGTGAAGATATTGAGAAAGCAGATGCTTTTAGCAATATTCTTTCGTCGAAGTTTATTAAAACAAAGACCAGCACAGACGTACTTGGAATTGAATATTCGTCAGTTCTTAAAAACGTTTATGCCATCGCTTCGGGTGTATGTAGTGGTTTAAAGTATGGTGATAACTTTCAAGCTGTCCTTATTTCCAATGCGGTTCAAGAGATGAATCGTTTTCTTTCGACAGTGAAAGATATCCCAAGAAACATTTATGATTCTGTTTATTTAGGAGATTTATTGGTTACTGGCTACTCAAACTTTAGTAGAAACAGAACCTTTGGTACAATGATTGGTAAAGGATATAGTGTAAAGAGTGCCCAAATAGAAATGGAAATGATTGCAGAAGGCTATTTCGGTACAAAGTGCATGAAAGAAATTAATAGATACTTGCATGTAAACATGCCCATACTTGATGCCGTTTATAACATTTTGTATGAACGTATTTCGCCTCAAGTAGAAATAAAATTGCTTACAGACTCATTCAGATAAAATTTAAAAATTTCAGATATGAAGAAAATAAAATTAAACATTAGTAAGGCTGCATCATTCCTTTCACAAGGCGCAGTGCAAGCTTATGAACCTAAAGTGAAGGCTGCTCAACAAGCATTAGAACAAGGTACATGTCCAGGAAACGATTTTTTAGGTTGGTTACATCTACCTTCTTCAATCACAACAGCTTTTCTTCAAGAAATTCAAGATTGTGCTAACACATTGAGAGAAAAGTGCGATATCATCGTAGTTGCAGGTATCGGAGGTAGCTATTTGGGTGCTCGTGCCGTTATCGAAGCCCTAAGTAACTCTTTTTCTTGGTTAGTTCAAGACCCAAAGAACCCTACAATTGTATTTGCAGGAAATAATATTGGCGAAGATTATCTTTACGAATTGAGCCAATATCTTAAAGGAAAGAAATTTGGAGTCATCAATATTTCAAAGTCAGGAACAACAACTGAAACAGCTCTTGCATTCCGTTTGTTAAAGAAACAATGTGAAGATCAAAGAGGAAAAGAAGAGGCTAAAGACGTAATTGTTGCTATTACTGATGCTACAAAGGGTGCAGCAAGAGCTGCAGCAACTAAAGAAGGCTATAAAACTTTCGTTATTCCAGATAACGTTGGTGGTCGTTTCTCAGTTTTAACTCCTGTAGGTTTGCTTCCAATTGCATGTGCTGGATTCGATATTCAAGCATTGGTTAAGGGTGCAGCAGATATGGAAAAGGAAACAGGTGTAGACGTTCCATTCAACGAAAACATTGCTGCTCAATATGCTGCAGTGCGCAATGGCCTTTATAATGAGTTGGGTAAGAAAATCGAAATCATGGTGAACTACCAACCAAAGCTTCACTTCTTTAGCGAATGGTGGAAGCAATTATATGGCGAAAGCGAAGGAAAAGACAATAAAGGCATTTATCCTTCATCATGCGACTTCACTACTGACCTTCATTCTATGGGTCAATGGATTCAAGAAGGCGAAAGAACTATCTTCGAAACTGTTATTAGTGTAGAAGAAAGCAACCACACATTGTTGTTCCCAAGCGATGAAGAAAACCTCGATGGATTGAACTTCTTAGCAGGAAAACGTGTAGACGACGTGAACAAGATGGCAGAACTTGGTACCCAATTAGCACACGTAGATGGTGGAGTACCTAACATCTTAGTAACCGTTCCACAACTAAACGAATATTATTTAGGACAACTTATCTACTTCTTTGAAATCGCTTGCGGTATCAGCGGTAATGTTTTAGAGGTTAATCCATTTAACCAACCAGGTGTAGAAGCATACAAAAAGAACATGTTTGCTTTGTTAGAGAAACCAGGATATGAAGCTGAAAGCAAAGCTATTAAAGAGCGTTTGCAAAGCGAACAATAAGTAGTTATATACTATAAGTTTACAAGTTAAGAGACATCTTGGCTATATCTGAAATAAAAGAAATACCAAAGGTGCTCTTCACTTGTAAACTTTTCTTTTAAACTCATCAATCAACCATCAAGACCTTTATTTATAGTTATGTTTCAACAAGTCATTCATCAGTATAAAGAAGACCATCAGTTATCAACCTTTAAGCCCAAAGCTGTACTCTTTGATATGGATGGAGTGCTCTACGATTCAATGAAAAATCATACTTATGCGTGGCAAGAAGTAATGAAAAAGTTTGGTTTAGACGTGCCTGCAGAGATGACTTATCAATACGAAGGCATGCGAGGTGTTGAAACAATACAGATATTGATGCGTGAACAACGCAACGAAACGATTGATGAAGATGAGGCTCTACGCATGTATAATGAAAAGGCTCGTGTGTTCGAAACATTGCCCACAGCACCCATTATGCCTGGAGTTTTAAAGTTGATGCATAAGATTAAGGATGCAGGACTGCAAATTGTGGTTGTTACAGGAAGTGCTCAAAAGCCTTTAATCGAGCGTCTTTTAACCGATTTCGAAGGCTTTATTGTGCGTGAAAAGATTGTTTCGGCTTATGATGTAACAAGAGGAAAGCCTGCTCCCGACCCTTATTTAAAAGGATTATTGAAAGCTGGTGGCTTGCAACCACATGAGGCAATGGTTGTAGAAAATGCGCCATTAGGAGTGAGTGCTGGTGTTGCTGCTGGCATATTGACCATTGCTGTGAACAGTGGACCATTGCCCAACGAGGCTCTTTCGTCACGAGGTGCAGCCGTGGTGTACGACAATATGGAGCAATTGGCTAACGACTGGCACGTTTGTTGGTAAGTCCTTTTCTTTTGATTGCACCATCCTTATTTCGTAATAGCTTTGCAAGTGCTTGCTAATAGCATAGCTTTTAGTGGGTAAAAGCATTCCTTTTACCGCTTAATTACATCGTTTTTACATTCAAATTACATTGAGTTTATTTTCGATTGCATCGCCCCTTGTTGCAATCGCATATCTTCTTTATTTCAAGAAGTCGTCTTCTTCGAATAGAGAGGCAGACTTATTGTGTTGATTTTGTTGCTCTAATTGCAATAAAAAAGCCTTTTTATTTAATCCACCTGCATAGCCAACCAGTTCTCCTTTGCTTCCTATTACTCGGTGACAGGGCACGATTATTGAAATGAAATTCTTGTTATTGGCATTGGCAACGGCTCGAACTGCTTGCTCGTTTCCAACCTTTTGAGCAAGATTCTTATAAGAAATGGTTGTTCCGTAAGGTATCTTTATCAGCTCATTCCACGTTGCTTGCTGAAAAGGAGTACCCCATAAGTGAATGGGAAGATGGAATTTGGAACGCTTTTTATTGAAATATTCGTCTAATTGACGCTTTGTTTCTTCAATAATAGGCGAAGACTTATGAACGAACGATGCACCGCTTAGGGTTTGAATCTTTTGTAATCTCTTTTCAAAAGATGCACTTTCTTCCCACAAACACAAGCAAAGAAACTGCTCGTAGCTGCCCAATAGCAAGGTGTCAATAGGCGAGTGGTAGGGCGATAATTCTATTATTTCATTCTGTTTCATAAACAATAAAAAAGGAAGAAATGCTCTATTACATTCCTTCCTATAATATAATAAGGTCTACTTAAATACTTATTTCACCCGAACCGATGCATCGATGGTGCTCTTCATCATACACAACGCAGAACTGTCCTGGTGCAACTCCGTGTATTGGGCACTCAGAATACAAACGATATTCGTTGTCGTTGATCTTCTCCATACGTGCTTTATGGAACTCAGGAGTGTGTCTTATCTTGAAAGTAACATTGCTTAAGTCAACCTCTTCGGTAAGGAAATGGAAGTCGCTAACGCCAAATTCAGATTTAAATGCACTGCTTGGCTCATATCCTTTGCTTACATATAAGATGTTGTTGCTCACGTCTTTCTTCACAACAAACCACGGTCCGCCG
>QWCF01000482.1_pt1 | contig 15873 bp, 13 predicted proteins | sample 1972521 | NCBI WGS metagenome assembly QWCF01 (sample SAMN09866715, study PRJNA288562) | Human oral metagenome isolate term4_saliva, whole genome shotgun sequencing...
TTGAGGATGTTATTTATGAGACAGATATTCAACATTTAAATGTTATTCCAGCAGGGCAAGTACCACCAAATCCAACAGGATTATTACAAAATAAAAACTTTAATATTATGATTGAGGTGTTTAGAGAGTATTATGATTATGTAATTATCGATACACCACCTGTTGGGCAAGTTATTGATGCTGCTATTGTAGCTCCTAAGACAGATGGAGTGGCAATGGTGGTTGAAGCTAATCATGTTAAGAAAAAAGTTTTAGAAAAAGCTAAAGAACAACTAGAAAAAGGTGGAGCGGAGTTCTTAGGTATAATTCTAAACAAAGTTAATTCAAATGAACTTGGTTATGGTGGTTACTATGGTCACTACGGTAGCTATGGAATAAAAGGCAACAAAGATAAATAATAAATTCTTTAGTTAGGAGGAGAACAAGATGTATTATATTAGAAGAAATAATAAGTTTTTGTTCTTAGCAACTGATTTAATAGCCTTATCTTTAGTTTATATTCTTAGTTTTGATTTTCAAGAAAAGTCAAAAGATAATTTATATTTCTTTATTGTTATGAATATTATTGGTATCTTAGTGGCATTAATGTCAGAAGAATACTGGACGATATCAGAAAGAGGGTATCTTAAAGAACTTAAGGAAACGACAATATATGTACTTAAAGTGGTATCATTATTTACATTATTTTTAGTATTATTTAAGCGTAAAGACTTCTTTGAGCTAATTAAGAGTTTAGAATTAATTATTTATTTGATTTTAGCATTTGTTTTAATTTATTGCGTAAGGACTATTTCTAAAAGAATAAATAATCGTTATCGTGATGATAGTCGTAATATTATTATATTGTCTGATTTTTGTGATCTAGACACAATTGGTGAATTACCTAGCAATTATCAAGTGCTAGCATATGCGAATAATTCAGATGAATATGTGTATAACGCTAAACCTGTAGTTCACAATATTTCTGAAATTAGAGATTTCTTATCTCATCATAGAGTTGATGAAATATATGCTAATTTGTCATCGCAGACTAGTATGATAGAAATCCTTAAAATTTTTGAAGTACTTGGTATTCCGACAAAAATCAATATTACACCGATAATAAAAGAAGTCGGAGCGAATACTGTGGTAACCTTCCAAGGGGATAATATTTACCTAACATCAGCGATAAAAATAGCAACATTACGTCAGGTAATACTAAAAAGGGTAATGGACATAGCAATTTCAATAGTGGGAATATTGTTGACAATTCTTGTCGGTTTAATAATATTTCCGATAGTAAAAAAACAAGCTCCTGGACCTCTTGTTTTTACACAAACAAGAATAGGACAAAATGGTAGGAAATTTAAAATATATAAATTTCGAAGTATGTATATTGATGCAGAAGAAAGAAAAGCTAAGCTTCTAAGTCAAAATGAGTTAGAGACGACTTTAATGTTTAAAATGGAAAATGATCCTAGGGTTTTCCCATTTGGTCAGAAATTAAGAGATTGGTCGTTGGACGAGCTTCCACAATTTATCAACGTTCTTAAAGGAGATATGAGTGTAGTAGGAACTCGACCACCAACGTTTGATGAGTATAAACAATACGATTTGCATCATTTTAAACGCATGCAGGTAAAACCTGGTATTACAGGAATGTGGCAGGTTAGTGGAAGAAGTAACATACTTGATTTTGAAGAGGTAGTTAAACTAGATATGAAATATATCGAAAATTGGTCGCTAAGACTGGATATAAAAATTATACTAAAAACTATAATGGTTGTCCTAAAACGAGAGGGAAGTAAATAATAAAGCGAAAAATAAATAAATAGGGAGCGGAGTGTTGCATTAAAGTATGTTTTATAAAATATTATAAAGCGTACTTATATGCACGGTTTATTGATTTTAAGATTGCTTGATAAAAGCTCCTTTGCAATCTAATAAACTGTGCGGGGGTGACTCTACAAAATCAATTTCTATGAAAGTACGATTTTTGAGTCGCTTCTATCACTGCGCCTTACAAAAAAAGACTGTGTTTCGTCGCCAAACTAAAACACAGACTTATATAAGTGAATATGGATATATTAACATAAAAATTGATAAAATGGAAGTGAAAAGATTGGATATAGTATACGCTACAGACAATAACTTTATTGATGTGCTTTATGCCTCGATATCTTCATTGTATGACACTAATGGAGATCTAGATTTAGATGTTTGGATTATAGGGGAAAAAATATCAGATTCAAATAAAGTTAAAATAAATAACTTATCAAAAAAATATAATCAGAAAGAAATTAATTGGATTGAAAATTTAGAAATTCCATTTAAATTAAAATTGGATAGAGGATCAGTTAGTTCGTTTAGTAGATTATTTTTAGGAGAAGTAATTCCTAAAGAAGTAACTAAAGTACTTTACATTGACTGTGACATAATAATAATGGACTCACTAAGAGAGTTATTTTCAATAGAATTTAATGAGAGTATAGTTCAAGGGGTATCTGATGTTTTAAATAAAGAATATAAAAAAATATTAGAGATTCCAGAAAATAAGCCCGTATTCAATGCAGGTGTATTGTATATCGACTTAGAAAAATGGAGAAAAGAAAAAATTGAAGAGAAATTGATAAATGTTATCAAAAAGTTTAATGAAAATATTATACAAGGAGATTTAGGAGTATTAAATGCAGTATTATATGATTCATATAAGGAGATTAATCCTAAGTATAATTATATGACAATATTTGAAGATATGACTTATGAAGATATGCTTATATTTAAAAAACCAGTAAATTACTATTCGAAAAAAGAATTAGAAGAGGCTAGAAATAATATTGTAATTCGTCATTATACGACTTGTTTTTTATCAAAAAGACCTTGGCAACAAGGAAGTAAGGTAGCTCATTTAGAGGAGTTTAAAAAATATTATAAAGGAGAGTATAAGATAGTAAAAGATTCAAAAACAAAGAAAATATATGATAAATTACCTCACAAGATAGGAATAAGACTGGTTGGTTTTATCCAATCAAATATTAGACCTAAAGTATATAAGTTATTTAAATAATGGGGTTATGGTGCAAAATGAATAAAGATAAGATATTAAAAAGAATTCAAGAAGAAGAATTGAAGTTGTTAAAAGAATTTAGAGAAATTTGCGAACAAAACAATTTGACATATTTTGCTTTAGGAGGAAGTCTTTTAGGAGCAGTGCGTCATAAAGGATTTATTCCATGGGATGATGATATGGATTTAGGTTTACCAAGAAAAGATTTTGAAAGATTATTGAGTGACGTTGATTTTTCTAGATATAACGAGAATCATGTTATGGAAAAATCAGTAGTTAATTTAGGGGTGATTCAATATAAGTTAAATTCTGACTTAGAAATTGATGGTAGAAAATATTCAGTTTGTATAGACATTTTCCCTTTAGATGGTGTGCCGAATTCAAAAGTTGAAAGATATTATTTTGAGAAAAAAGTTTTATTCTATAGAATGTTATATAAACTTTCAGTCATTAATGATGTTATAGACAAAGATAGAGGTCTAATAGAAAACATTATTTATAAATTTGCTAAATATTTCAAGGTTAATAGAATGTTATCTACTAATAAAATTAATGAGAAATTATATAAAATTATAAGTGAAAATGAATATACCAACTCAATAAATGTGGGAAATATTCTAGGAAGATATAGAGAAAAAGAAATAGTGTCAAAAGATATGTTTGGAGAAGGGGTATTCCTTGATTTTGAAGATATAAAAATTAATTGTCCGATAGATTACGATGCTTATTTAAAAAATATATATGGCGACTATATGAAACTTCCAGAGAAAAAAGATAGGATACCTCATTTTGAGGAATTACAAGGTAAGAAATAAGTATATGAGTAAAGTGTGTTTTGTAAAATGGATTATTGATAGAGTTGATGGAGGCTTAAAGGTAGCCGTTAACTTAGCAAATGAATTATCTGATAAATATGAAGTTCATCTAGTATCTATATTGGCGACAGAAGAGTGTTTTTTTGATTTGAAATCTAATGTTAAATACAAAAATTTATCAAGTGAAAAGTTGTCGATGCAAAAACATTTTTTAAAATCTGTTTCTTTATTACGAGAATATTTAAAGAAGCATGATATTCAGGTTGTATTTGGTGTAGGTATGAGTATGAATGGAATTGGATTAGCAAGTACCATTGGACTTGATACAAAATTCATTTCTTGCGATCATACGAATTCTATAGTAGATACAGATACCACTATCAAAAAAGTTCAAAGATATGTGGCAGCAAAATTCGCAGATAAAATAATTACTTTGACTGATGTTGATAAAAATAATTATATAAGTAAATATAATATAGATTCAAAAAAAGTAGACTTTATTTATAATTGGATTAATTCTATTGATAGTGCAGAAAAATATAATGTTAATTCTAAAAAATTAGTTACGGTAGGTCGTTTTGACAAACAAAAAGGGTATGATTATTTGTCTAAAGTGGCTGTTAATGTACTATCGAAATTTCCAGACTGGCAATGGAATATATATGGATCTGGTGATAATCAAATTAAAGAAAAGTTGATGGCAGCGTTAGAAGAGGGTGGAGTAATAACACAGGTGAATGTTAAGGGAAATGTTAAGGGGATAGAGAATATATACCCTAATCATGGAATATATGTAATGACTTCGCGTTATGAAGGATTACCTCTAGTGCTATTAGAGGCAAAACAGTATCAGTTACCGATAGTTAGCTTTAATTGTCCAACAGGTCCGTCTGAGATTGTATTAGATAGTGAAAATGGATATTTGATTGATAACTTTGATACTAATGAAATGAGTAATAAAATTTGTAAACTTATTGAAGATAAAGAGTTAAGAGGAAGATTCTCTGAAAATTCTCTGAATGATACAGAGAAATTTAGTAAAGAAAGAATTCTTCAACAATGGATTCATTTGATAGAAGAAATGACAGGAGGAGAAGATGCAGGATAAGATTTTAACAATAGTGGTACCATCGTATAATGCAGAAAAATATTTAACTGAGACTATGCCATCAATTTTAGCAGCCAAATACAGAGATTTAATAGACTTAGTAATAGTTAATGATGGTTCTTCTGATATGACAAAGGAGGTTGCAGAGGAAATATCAAAGCAATATCCAGAAATAGTAAGAGTTATTAATAAAGAAAATGGTGGACATGGATCGGCGGTAAATACAGGAATTGAGTATGCTGTGGGAAAATATTTTAAAGTAGTAGACGCGGATGATTGGGTTGATACAGAAAATTTAGATTTATTGATAGAATATCTACAAGAAACAGATGTAGATAATGTATTATCACCATATTATAAGGTATTTGTAGATGAGAATGCTTCTATACTTAATATAGAAGAATACAATGAATTTACAAAAGTACAAAAAAGGAAAATTTATCAGACCGATGATTTCTTTAGTACAATTGGTCAAACTGTAGGTATGCACACGATTACTATTAAAACAGATATTTTAAAAAATAATAAAATTAAATTATCTGAAAAAATGTTTTATGTAGATATGGAATATATCATATATACAATTCCACACGTAGAGACTATTATATATTTTGAGAAACCTATTTATAAATATCGTTTAGGAACTAGTGAGCAAAGTGTTAATATAAATAGTTATATTAGAAATAGAGAAATGCATAAAAAAGTAATTTTCAATATAATTAGTTATTATAATGAGTTAGAAATAAGTAAAGTTAGATTGAATGTAATAAGAAAACAACTACTTAATTTAATTAATAAACAATGGGAAATATATTTCACCATGAATAATAAAAAAGAAGCAAAAAAAGAATTGATTATGTTTGAAAAAGAATTACTAAATATGAATAGTGGTTTAGTAAAAGAAATAGCAGGATTAAAAAAAGTATTAGTCAGAAAAAGTAATTATTTATTATTTTCATTAGCAAAATTTCATAGTGATTGGAGAAAAAAATGAAAAAAGTAGAGAAGATATTAAAAGAATATTTATTTTTAAAAAATAATTTTTCAATAAAAATTGCTAATAATAAACTTCTTGAAAAATTTATTGTTCGGTTAACTAATTATAGATATTTTGAAAAAATTGTAACAGATTTCTATAATAAAAAACATGCAGATATTTTAAAATTTTTAGAAATAAATCTTTCAGATTTCTTATCTTCATATATATATAATAATAGAGATATATATGAAAATGATAAGAGAACAAAAATATTTTCGCTATGGCTTCAAGGATATGAGTTAGCGCCAGAGTTAGTAAAAAGAACAATAGATAGTCAAAAGGATTATGCTAGTAAATTTGGGTATGAATATATATTATTGGATCAGACTAATTTATATGAATATGTTAAGCTACCTAACCATATAGTAAAAAAATATCAAGAAAAGAAGATTGATTTCATAAAGTATTCAGATATTATAAGAACAGTACTATTATCAAGTTATGGAGGTATTTGGTTAGATGCAACTATCTATATAGATAGTGAAGAGAAATTGAGTTATCTGGATAAAAATTTTTATACTATACGAGCTAGCGGTAAGGAGAAATATCCTAAATATATAACTAACGGTAGATGGGCACTTTTTTGTTTATCAGAGAAAAAGGATGGAGTTGTGTGTGATTTTTTAAAGAAGATACAATTTGAATACTTTAAAAAACATGATGCTCCTATTGATTATTTCTTAATAGACTATCTAATGGAGTTAGGATATAGAACTAGTAGTGATGTTCGTAAGGAAATTGATTCTGTTATTGATAATAATAAAAACTTGTATTACTTGGTAGATAATTTTTCAAATACGTACAATGTGGAAGAGTGGAAAGAAATTCTGGAAGATACTAGGATTTTTAAGTGCAGTTATAAAGTTTCTGTTGATGATAAAAAAAATAGTTTTTATCATATGTTATTAGAAAGAAGATTATAGGTAGAAAATTATGATTTCAGTTATTTTACCAGTGTATAATGTTGAAAATTACCTTCAATATGCAGTGGATAGTTTAAAAAAACAAACGTATAAAAATTTTGAAATAATTCTTGTGAATGATGGTTCTACAGATAATTCAGGGAAATTATGTGATAAGTATTCTGAGAAATATTCTAATGTAAAGGTATTTCATAAAGAGAATGGTGGATTATCTGATGCAAGAAATTTTGGTGTTAAAAAAGCTAAAGGAGAATTTATAACCTTTCTAGATCCTGACGATTATTTAGAAGCATATTCTCTAGAATTATTAGCAGGTATTCAAGAAAAATACAACTGTGATATTGTTTCTACACGAGTTAAGGCAACAGAATTATATAATGTTTATTCAAACTACTCTTTGATGGAAAAAGATTTTGAGAATGTCATTCTTATGGAAAGTGATGTTTTTCTTGAAGAGGCGTTTTATGATAAAGTGGCTACAGTATCTGCTTGTGGGAAGTTATATAGAAAAAGTATTTTGGAAATTCCTTTTCCTAAAGGAAAAATATATGAAGATCTATTTATAATTAGTGAACATGTTGTAAGAGCAAATAAAATAGTTCATACACCAATAAAAATTTACAACTATTATAAACGTCAGGGGAGTATTGTCAATTCAAAATTTACATCAAAACAGTATGATTTTTTTGATGCGATAAATCATAATAGAACGGTTATTAAAGATAAATATGATGATAAAAAGAGTTTAGAAAATGCAGTTAATGCTAAAGAAGCTATAGGTTCTTTTAAAATTATAGGGTCAGCGTATAAGACTAGTGTAAATGATGTTTATAAAATAAATAATGTTTTAAGGAAAAATAAAGTTGGTGTTTTATTAAATAAAAGAGTACATAATAAATTCAAAATAAAGTATATACTCTTTATTTTATCTCCTAAAATTTTTTATGGAATAAAAAATATTTTGAAGAGAGGAGTAAACAATGGTGGTAACTAGAATTAATTCAGCAGTCGATACAATACTGATGTTTTTTCTTATTATTAATACAAACTCGATTTATGTAAATATTGAGGATGGGTACAGCTTTAAAGAGTATATTACTATATTAATTGTTGTTTCTTTTCTGTGTAAAATTATTCTATATAGAATTTCTAGAGAAATGTTTAATAAAATCTTAATTTTACTTGGGGTATATTATAGTATAATTATTATGATATCGACTATTAATTTTTCAAAGTTTTCAATTAATAATGTACTATATTATTTTATGAGCTTTCCATTGATATTAGTTATTCTCATATTATCGAATGAACAAAATCAATTAAAAGATTGGTTAATAAAGTTTATAAATATAACTATATTATTATCAATAGTATCGTTATTTTTCTGGGTTTTAGGTTCAAATTTAAATATTATTTCACCTACAGATTATCTAATTAATAAATGGAGTGATGGAGGAGTAGCAGTGAGTTATTATAATATTTATTTTGAAACACAGAGAATATCAGTTATGGATAATGCAATAATTAGGAATAGTGGTATTTTTGCTGAAGCACCTATGTGGAATTTGATATTAAGTATAGCGATAATGATTCAAACATTATTTTTTGGGAGAAATAATTATAAAACTTTTATTTTAGTTTTGACTATACTAAGTACAATTTCTACTACAGGAATATATATTATAGGATTAATAATAGCTTATAAGATAATTTTTGAGGTTTCGGGATGGAAAAAATATATTTCATTGACATTAATTCCTGTTTTACTAATAGTATTATCTATTGTTTGGCAAGGGAAATCTGAAACTGCATCAACCAGTATAAGATTTGATGACTATAGGGCTGGAATACAAGCTTGGCTTGACAATATTGTTTTAGGTTCTGGATTTTCAAACGGATTAAAAATAATAGAAAGTCATATGGATACAACTATAAGACCAAATCTCGGGTATAGTAATAGTTTATTTGTTATTTTAGCACAAGGTGGAATAGTATTATTTATTTTATATTTCTTACCTATATTAATTATTATGATAAAAAATCAATATTCTTATAATATTAAGTTCTTTGTATTATTATTGATAATAATATTTAGTACTACTATATTTCTAGATACATATATCTTTTCTTTCATTATTGGGTTAATGTATTCTATAGTACTTGTAGGTGAACCTTATAGAGAAAAATATAAAGTTATGTAGTAGTATAAAATTTTTTATTATATGAAGAGTGTACATTTTAGAGATAATTTTTCTTATTCTAAGGAAATTGAATTTCCACAAGGGGATATTGGCGCTTCTAATAGTACCATTAAGATTTACTGCTACTTATAAAGGAATTTTGAGGATGACTATACTTAAAGTAATATTTTGAAAGTATAGTTTATAAATGAATTTAAAAGGAGACTTCATGAAACAAGCATATTTGATTATTGCACATAACAAAATAGAACAATTAAAATTTTTAGTTTCTTTATTAGATTATGCACAACATGACATTTATATTTTGTTTGATAAGAAAGCACAGATTAATAGAGAGTTGAAGGAAGAATTAGAAAGTGTTGTGAAAGAGTCTACATTATATTTTACAAAAGAGATACCTATCTACTGGGGAGATTATTCCCTAGTAGAAGCTGAGTTAGAATTATTTACAACTGCTCTGAAAAATAATGATTACAGTATGTATCATTTATTGTCTGGTGTAGATTTACCTCTAGATACTGCGGAAAATATATATAATTTTTTTGATGAGAGAAAAGATTATAATTTTTTAACGATGGTATCTAATGCGCTATTTGAAAAAAATAAAATATATGAAAGAGTATCTTTTAAATATTTAGCCCCACACTTATCTAGTAGAAGTGTTAATAATAAAATCCTTAAAAAGATACTAAATATTTATAGAAAATTTGAAATTAGTATTCAGAGGAAGTTAAAAGTAGATTTCTTTAAAAAATTTGCTATAGAATTAAAATATGCTTCGAACTGGTGTTCATTAAATCATAAAGTAGTTCAATTATTAGTGAAAGAACGAAAATTAATAGAAAAAGTTTTTAAACAAACAAAAGTCAATGATGAATTATTTATTCCAACAATATTAGAAAAAAATGATTTAATGAAGAAGGTATATTCACTAAAACCAACAAATGATCAACCAATGGATTTCCAGGGAAATCTGCGTTATATTAATTGGTGGGATGGAAGCCCGTATACTTGGACTGATTCTGATAAAGATATTGAACAACTTAAATATGGTAAAAAACAAGGACACTTATTTTCAAGAAAATTTGATATAGATAAATATCCAAAAATGAAAGAAATAGTATTAGAGATCATTAATTTAAATATAGAAGGGGAATAACAATGAGTTCAGATCCTAAAGTATCAGTTATTGTTCCAATATACAATGTGGAAAAATACTTGAGAGAATGTTTAGATAGTATACAAAATCAAACGCACACGGATTTTGAGTGTATAATGATAAATGATGGTTCTGTAGATAAATCAAGAGAGATTGCAGAAAGTTATTTGAACGATAAACGATTTATTCTGGTTAACCAGAACAATTCAGGACAGAGTGTAGCAAGAAACAAAGGGATAAAGATGTCTAGAGGAGAATTTCTTTGCTTTGTAGATAGTGATGATATTATCAATAAAAAATTATTAGAAATATTGTTAGCTTATGAAAAGGGCGACTATGATATTATAGAAGCTGATTTCACAACTAATAGAGAAAAATTTGATAATGAGAATTGTGAGAATGTAAGTATTACCTTTAAAGGAGAAGGCGAAGAAGTGTTAAAAGCATGTATAGATACATGGGCGATTACACATCAACCGGTAGCTAAGCTATATAGAAAATCATTAATTAAATCAAATTTATTTCCTGAAGGCTTAATTTATGAGGATTTGTATACAGGGATTGCAGTATTAAAAGAAATAAGAAGAGCAATAAAGATTAATGTTATTGGATATTATTACCGACCTAATCCCAATGGTACTATGAAGGGGAGTAATATCGAGAAACAATTAGATATTTTTAAAATTTGTGAATTGTTAGAAGAATATTATGTGGATAAACCGAATCTAAAACATTATATAAATACGGTTATTTTTCACAATATAGCGCAAAGATATTTAGAAATAAAAAAATATACAAATGTATATGATGATAAGTTTAATCAATGGTTAAATAAATATTCTATGAATGCATATCCTAATAATCATTATTTGAAAACTTACAAAATTTATCCTGAAAAATTTTACTATGTAAAAAATTTAGAACAATTATACAAACAGTTTGCAACGAAATTAAAGAAAGGAATATTAGTGTGGAAAAAATAACCTTAATAGTACCGATTTATAATGTTGAGGACTACCTAGAGCAATGTCTAGATAGTATACAGAATCAAACTTATAAAAATTTTATATGTATTATGGTGAATGATGGTTCAACAGATAATTCAAAAGAGATTGCTGAAAAATATCTATCGGACGAAAGATTTATCCTAATAAATCAAGAAAATAAAGGATTAAGTGGTGCAAGAAATACAGGTTTAGATTATTTTTTTGAAAAACCTGTAGAACAACAGATAGGTAATTATATTTCGTTTATTGATAGTGATGATGTAATAGCATCTGATTATTTAAAATATTTTGTTTCGAATATTGAGCCCGATGTAGATATTATAGAAGCTAATATACATACATTCTTTGATGATGATATCCCCGTATTCTTAAATGATGAGAAAAAAAGTGGATTTATTATAGTGTCAGTTAAAGAAAAACTAATAAATCAGTTAAATAAAGCTATAAGAGTGTCGATTTTTCCTAGATTGATACATAAGAGAGTTTTATCAACTAAATTCTTTCCTGAGGGGAAAATCTTTGAAGATTTAGCTGTGATGCCTACTTTAATTAAGGAATCAAAAAAATGGAAAAAGCTTTCTAAGGAAATATATGGTTATAGGGTAAGAAAAGGATCAATAACAAATGCAAAGTTCTCTAAGAGAAATCTAGATATTTTTCCGGTATTAAATTCATTTAGAGAAAGTTTTAAAAATAGAAATAATGAAGAAAAAATACTCGTAGAGAAAATACGTTTAGATCACTTTAAATGGCATTATAGAACATTTGTTCCTGAGAAACATTATTTAGCACCATTATATTTATATAATATTTTTAAAATAAAAGTGAAATTGAAAATATGCAGTAAGACATGGGTATAAATATTTAATTTAACAACTAATATGAGTTTCTAGTATTAGTAGATTAACACATAGAAAAATATCTAGAAAAATGAAAGGTAATATAATGAAAAAAACAAGAACACAAAATGCAATTTTTAATTCAATTATATCTATCCTAGTTCAAATATTAAAAATTATATTTGCATTTGCTAACAGATCTATTTTTATTTATTATTTGGGAATAGTGTATTTAGGGTTAAATGGATTATTTTCGAGTATTTTATCAGTGTTATCACTCGCTGAACTCGGCATAGGTACAGCAATTGCTGTGAGTTTGTATAGACCATTGGTAGAAAATAATATTGCAAAAATAAATGCATATATGCAAATGTATAAAAGGATATATATAAAAATTGCAAGTATAGTCTTAATACTAGGAATAGTAATTTCATTCTTTTTACCTTATTTGGCTAGTGATATACAAATAACGTCAGAAATATATTATATATATTTTCTATTTTTAGCGAATTCAGTTATTAGCTATCTTTTCACTTATAAACGAATACTTTTAGATGCTGATCAAAAAAGATATATTAATGTTACTACTGATTTTTCTATTTTTGTTTTGGGATCGATAGTTCAATGGGTAGCTTTATTTATTACTAAAAGTTATATTTTATTTTTAGTAATAATGATATTAATGACGATAATTTCAAATATTATAATTTCTTTAAAAGTAAATAAGATATACGACTTTTTAAGTTCTGATACTATTGGTGAAGTTACTAAAACTGAAAGAAATAGTTTTTCTAAACATGTAAAAGGAACTTTTGTTTCTAAAATAGCAGAAACAATTGTTATGAGTACGGATAATATACTAATGTCAGTTTTTATAGGTGTTAGTACGGTGGGTATGTATTCAAATTATAATGTTATATTGGGTAACTTGCAGTCAATTATAAATCAGTTGATTTCATCGATAAGTGGAAGTTTAGGAAATTTAATTCATTCGGAAGAGGGGAATGAAAAAGCAGAAGATATATTAAGTAAATATCAGTTTATTACTTTCTTGATTACGTTGTTTTCATCGTTAGGAATACTTTTATTCAGTAATATTTTTATTACGATTTGGTTAGGTAAAGAATATTTATTTTCTGTTAATATTATATTTATCATTACCTTGAATTTCTTCATAACGGTTTACCGAATGCCTTTTCTAACATTTATTAATAGTTATGGATTGTTTTGGGAACAAAAAACAAAGAATATAGTTGAGGCTATTCTTAATATGGTATTTTCATTAGGATTACTGATATATAGTGATTTAGGAATAATGGCAATATTAATTGGAACGATATTATCATCAATTTTTACAGTAGTATGGTATGAACCATATTCTGTTTATAAGTTCGGATTAAAACGAAGTTCGAAAGGTATTTTTAAAGTGATTGTAATGCATTATTGTTATGCACTTACTGTTCTAATTCTAACGTACTTGTTGATTACTAAGTTTTTAGTAGTAGGGTCAATCTTGATACAAATAATATATTATATAATATTTTATATTTTATTATTTGCAATAACGCTATTAGTATTTTGGAAAACAAAAGAATTAATTTTTGTGAAAGAACTTTTAAACAGAATGTTAGCTAAGTTTTCTAATAAATTTAGAAAACAAAATTAGGAGGAACGCATGTACGATTATTTAATAGTAGGAGCTGGATTGTCAGGTGCGATCTTTGCTCATGAAGCAACAAAGCAAGGGAAAAAAGTAAAAGTAATAGATAAACGTGACCACATTGGTGGGAACATTTATTGTGAGAATATTGAAGGAATCAACGTTCACAAATATGGTGCGCATATATTCCATACTTCTAACAAAGAAGTTTGGGATTATGTGAATCAGTTTGCTGAGTTTAATAACTATATTAACTCACCAGTAGCAAACTACAAAGGTAAATTATACAATCTACCTTTCAACATGAATACTTTCTATAGATTATGGAGGACAAAAACTCCTGCAGAAGTAAAAGCAAAAATCGCTGAACAAACAGCTCATCTGCAAGATAGTGAACCTAAAAACTTAGAAGAACAAGCTATTAAGCTTATTGGTACTGATGTATACGAAACTTTAATTAAAGGTTATACAGAAAAACAATGGGGACGTAGAGCTACAGAACTACCACCATTTATTATTAAACGTCTTCCAGTACGTTTCACATTCGATAACAACTACTTCAATGATAGATATCAAGGTATTCCAATTGGTGGATATAATGTTATTATCGAAAATATGTTAAAAGGTATTGAGGTAGAACTAAATGTAGACTTTTTTGGGAATCGTAAAGAATTGGAAGCAAGTGCGAAAAAAGTGGTATTCACAGGGATGATTGATCAATACTTTGATTATAAACACGGAGAATTAGAATACAGAAGTCTTCGCTTTGAACACGAAGTACTAGATGAAGAGAACTACCAAGGTAATGCTGTAGTTAACTACACAGAGCGTGAAGTTCCGTATACTCGTATTATTGAGCACAAACACTTCGAAAAAGGTACTCAAGAAAAAACAGTTATTACGCGTGAATATTCAGTAGATTGGAAACGTGGAGATGAACCATACTACCCAATCAACGATGCTAAAAATAATGAAATGTATCAAAAATATTTAGAAGAAGCAAAAGGTAAAGATGTTATCTTCTGTGGACGTCTTGCAGACTATAAATATTATGATATGCACGTAGTAATCGAAAGAGCTCTTAATGTAGTAAGAGAGGAATTAAATAAATAATATAAAAACTGGGGCTGACCCAAAAGCATAAAGAAAAGCCAAGAAAAGATTGATAAAAATTCTTTTCTTAGCTTTTTGAATAATTTTTGAGAAAAATTCTAAAAAACGAAAAAATCAGCTAATCCTCCCTGTTTTATCAGGTGTTTTGCTAATTTTATTAAATTATGGGAAATAGCGTGCAGTGTCAAGATTTTTGTGTAAACATAATCTAATGTTTTAAATAAAGTTAACTATTTATAATTTTATTAGTACTTATGGCTTTTATTCCTTAGAGTTTAATAAGATTTTTCAAGAGATTTTGTCAAGAATTCAAAGAAGGCTTGCCCTTGTTCTTGACAAAATTATAGAAAAATCTAAACTCTAGAAGGGAATAAAAGCTAGTTTATATATATTTCTTCTATCATATTCTCTAATTCTTCTTTTGCCATACTAAATCCGTAGTGCGATATACCTGCATATTTTACGTTATATTCACATGCTGATACACAAACATATCTGTTTAGGGATTGTTCATTAGGGAATTGTTCTTTTTTCTTTATCCCTTTTTTTAAATGTTTATTATAATTTTCTATTATATTTGTTGTATAAATACTTCTTCTTATTGATTTTGGAAATAAATAATATGTAAATAGACAATCTCTAACATCTAATAGACTATTTGTTACTTTAGGATATTTTTCTTTATATTTATCTATAAATAATGCTAGATTCTTTTCTGCCTCATCTTTTGTCGATGCTTGATACACTGCTTTTAAATCTTCTGATATTTCTGCTTTATCTTTTGATCTTACTTTTAGTAAAACATTTCTTATTACATGCGTCCAGCATGTTTGATACTTTGCTTTAGGAAAGGCTTCTTCAAGCTTTTCTTTTATTCCTTTTAATCCATCTGTGACAAACAATAATACTCTATTTAAACCTCTTTTCTTAAGATCTTCTAACATATCTTTGTAGTTTTCTGGT
>QWCF01000452.1_pt1 | contig 15716 bp, 37 predicted proteins | sample 1972521 | NCBI WGS metagenome assembly QWCF01 (sample SAMN09866715, study PRJNA288562) | Human oral metagenome isolate term4_saliva, whole genome shotgun sequencing...
AGAAAAAATTAATGAGTTTGATATTGTTTAGAAAGGGGACTATACATGGAACTTAAAGTGGGTGATATGGTCAAATATCAAGACCAAACGGTACGCGTTCTTCAGTTAGATACCGAAGCCCCTAGTTATGATAACAGAGAAATCAAATTAGCAGGGTTTGGTTGGTTTGGGAAAAATAATCCTGACATTGAGCTGGTAGAATCGGTGAAACTACCACAATTGAATGATGGAGACTATGTTATCGTACGTGATATTCCACGAACTGAAAAGGATTATTACGGTACTTCTTGGATGCCATCAATGGACAAATATGTCGGTAAAACGGTACAAGTCTTCAATCCGCGAAAATCTGATTATTCTGGTGAAGTCGTCACCATCGATGGTTGGTCATTCCAGACCTATCATTTGGAACCCGTGCGTGATTATGATATTGTTTAGAAAGGTAGGGTCACATGGATATTAAAGTAGGTAATATTATAAGAATTAGGGGTTTTGAACAACGTGTGACTCGACGCAGTGCCAAATATATCACATTATCACACTCTGGTACCATTCCGATTGGACATGTCGAGCAATATGGAGTTATGGAAAAGTCTATTTCACTGTCAAAACTTGATGTTGGTGATTTTGTTTATGTTCATGATATTTCAGAAAACGAGAAAAACCATTACATTCTCGAGTGGTGGTTTGCAAAAGACGAATATATTGATAAAATATGGCCAGTGACAAATGTCAGAGACCTTAGTGATATTGTTGGTGGTGGTCAAATCGTCACGCTGGCTGATGGTCAAGGTTTTCACAGCTACCATTTAGAAAAAATTGATGAGTTTGATATTGTTTAGAAAGGAGACTATACATGGATATTAAAGTAGGTGATATTGTTCGTTTCGAAGGCCGCGACGTTCGCGTATTACGTGTCGCTTCATCTATTTTGCTAAGCTATTTTGGACCCGTTCGTGATAGTTTGGGCAATTTAGAACTTATCAAGTCGTACGACTCACCCAAATTTGAAGTTGGTGATAGTGTAGCCATCCTCGATATTCCAAATAGTGAGCGTATGCATTACGGTCCCGGTTGGCAGTATGAAATGACTCAAATGATTGGTTCGACCCAAACTGTAACGGAGGTTAGATGTGATAAACATCTCGGTCAGCGTGTCAGATTGAGTGGTTGGTGGTTTTGCACCTATCATTTGGAACCAGAAAATAATTATGATATCGTTTAGAAAGGAACTTATACATGGATATTAAAGTAGGTGATATTATACGCTATAATGGTCGTGAAGTTCGAGTGATGAAACTAAATAATTTCCCGAAATTAGCCCATTTTTACCAGGTGTATAATCGACTCACTGATGATATGTTGGTAGAATCGGATAACTCACCGGAGTTTGAGGTTGGTGATGAAGTTGTCATTCACCCCATCCCAAGAGAAGAACGACTCTGTTACGGTTCGGGGTGGCGTAATGAAATGACCCCACTTGTTGGTTCGACACAAACGGTCACAGAGGTTAGATACAGCCCCGAATGCGGTAGACGTGTAAAACTAAGTGGTTTTTGGTTTCAAGTTTATCATTTGGAACGCGCTAATCCATACGATATGATTTAGAAAGGTATATGATGACAGTTAAAGTCGGAGACATCGTCCAATATAATGACCAAGCACAGCGTATCATGACGGTGAGTAATGGTGCCAATTATGTTACCTTTTCAGAAAGTGGTACAGTGTTATTTCCTGATTTGTCAGTTCTTGACGTAGTGAATCTAGAAATAGCAAAACCCCATCAATTTGAGCCGGGCGATAGATGTCTCGTCAAACCCATTACAGATGGTGAAAGACAACATTATGGACCCGGATGGTTGAGCGATAAGGACAAATACATTGGCCAAACTGTAACTGTTTGTTGCACACGTACGAGTCCATTATATGGACCACTCATAGTTATAGATGATGGCCGCGAATTACAAACCTATCACTTGGAACCCATTTATCCATATGACATGATTTAGTTCGAAAACATACGTTTTCGAACATTTATAATGGGGCTAACCGCCCCAAAACCCCAAATTATTTTTGAAATAAAAATACACGTACTACGAACTACACATTTTTACAAATAGAATCAGGGGGTATCCATATGACAGTTAAAGAGTTTAGAGAAATTTCAGCATCAAAAGTATTTGCACTTATTCCAGTTGATGGTGCCGTATACGCTCACGAGTACGATGTTTTTCACAATCGTACGGGTAATAACTACGTATTTTCTGATAATGTTAATGTCAAAGACCGTGAAATCGACTTTGTCGAGGCGGAGCAAGAGGTAGGTTTTGACGAACCAGTTATTTACGTTTACACTAAATAATCACGCGCATGTGTGAAAACATACGTTTTCACACTGTTTAATGGGGCTTTCCGCCCCAAAACCCCAATTTATATTTGAAATAAAAAATTAGAATGACAGGTGAATAAATATGGAACAATCTAATAACATTGAAATTCTTCAAAAAGTTTATTCAACTAAACTCGAAAAAGGTGATACAGTATTTATTCATCCAATTCCTGATGTTGATAAACATTGTTACACTGCCGCTTATGTAGATGAAGTTGAAGAATTTGTTAACGCAGTTGCGACTGTTACAGATGTTGACGAGACAGATAATATCGTCGAACTAGACAACAAGTTTTGGTTACTACCATATCATTTGGAAAAATTGACAACCCCTCGAGACTAACAACTCGAGATTCATAATTAAAATTAGAAGACGGAGAAATATAATGAAAAAATTGAACAAACGCGGAAAAATTGCACGCAACCTCTCTTTTGCACTCGGACTCCTCTTCGTAATTGGGGCTCCTGGTTCTCTTGAAGTTGGTACTGCATCACTTGTAAATGTTTTGACTACTGAAGTAATCGGTATGGCACTCATCACATTTGCAAGCTATTTGACTATTTTGACACAAGGTGACTAAGGGGGAGAATTATGCGAGTAGAAACACAAAAATTACGCGAACTCATTTTAAGCACAGGTACCACAAAGACATGCGCGACAAGACGTGCCAACGAGACTGAACGTGAAGGTGGCTACATGTTGCGAGCTCTTATCTGGGGCATTAAAACTTTTGGTCCGAGCGCACCAACACGCGTGGTCTTTATTGACAAAAATGACCCATTTAAGTCAATTGCGGCTTATGCCCGTAAGCACGGGTATAAACAAACAATTTAGAAAGGTGGCTTCAATATGCTGATTCCCTACAAATGTACAACAACTGTTTTTGTGAACGCACCACTTGATGCATTGGAAGGTGCAGCATTTGAACAGTTACCGACGGAAATTTTAGAAGACCCGACTATTGAGTTGGAGCAAATGCAAACACTAAGTAATGACGTTTACGACGGTATATATCAAGGTGAGGTGCTCATCGTCATGAAAACGAAAAGAAATTTTGGAGAGCCAGTTCCGTCTGGTTTTTACATGGAAGGATTATAGTTTATGGAAGAGAAAGTAGTGGGCACCACATTTGCCACACAAAAACCAATTGAAGAATTAACGGGACGTCTTGTCCCAGCTGAAGAAGGTTCTAAAGGTGTTAGTGAATTTCACACAACTGCACTTTTAGTCGCTGAACCTACAAACCCGTATGACCACACCGCTGTTGGTGTAATCGTTCGCGGCAAAGACGGAAGTGCCGTCCGTGTTGGTTATCTAGCAAAACAATCACCAACTAAAGAAACATTGAACGGCTTGACAGCATGTGAATTGATTATTTATTTGTACTCAGAAATCGGAATGACCGATTCTTATCAAATCAAAATGAATTAGCAATCAAAATCTAGTAGAAAGGATGTGACAATATGCTTACAAAACGTGAATTAATTAATTTGGGCATTTTCCTATTAGGCCTATTTTTCATGTGGCTCATGTATGACCGTCATCAATTGATTTGGTCAATTATCAGCACTATTTTACTATTCATATCAGCTGTTATGTACCTTTATGGTCTCATTGCACATCGAAATGACTGGATGGACCGCTACAAGAAGAAATAGGTGGTCACATGAACAGCCTAAATTATGATATGCGACCCATTTCACCAGATGGATGGGTTGATTACCTAAACGCTTATAACAAACGAGTCGAGTCTCGAATGGATGAGATTTTAGATGTTTTAGCTCAAAATCGACGAAGACTACGTGAAATGCATAACGGGTTGATGAGTATCGAACCACCACCATTGGCCATGCTACAACAATCCACCAACCAGTTTGCCGAAAGTTTGGGGAATAGCAAAGAAGTTATTGAACTTAGAAAAAAATGGTTCCCTGGTTGTGACGTTGATAAATTACTTGAAGATTTTGGATTTATCATCAATCAACTCGGTGCCAACTATAACCCCATTCAATTCTTAAATGATTGCACTCTTGGCATCACAAGGCCGAAATGCGAGTGGTCACAAGTCTATGGTTACCTCGATGAACGAAAATCACAGGGTTCAACCCCCAAACCTGAGACATTCTTCATAATGTTAGAAACTCATCGACAGGTATTCCTAGATGAATATGATATGGTTTAGGTGATAAATATGGACATGAATAGATATTATCCCCAGTTTGACATTTTCGCTGACGTGTTTGATGTCTTTAAACAACACCCACATAATGATAATGATGTAGCGTCACTCTACCCTGAGGTATTGCGTAGGGTTGAGGTTCATGGAAACCCAACTATCACTAATCTCGGGAATGTATACGCTATCGGAGGGGTTCATGGTATGTCATCGTTAGATGACCATGTCAACCCATCAGATGACTATGATATAATCTGATTTTTAGGACCTGGAAACAGGTCCTTTTTTAATTTACCGGTTTGTTTTTTAATTAATCAGAAAGGAAGACCATGGACAAACTCATTCTTTACGCACTACCAAATTACATAACCATCACGCTCATTATCCTTTTGGTTGTAATTGTGACATCGTTTATCACATTCATATTCGCAACTATTACAGAAAAGGAAAACTTGAGTATGGTCACACACGCTACACTCATCATCTCTTTGACACTATCTGTTGTGATTTTAGTTTCGGCATCTATTGCTAGTCGTGTCATTGTTAACGAACAATCATACACCATTACCAAAACAGATGATATTGTCCGTGTGAATAGCCATTCTGATTGGATTGATAATACAACCTATAATATTATTGGTCATAGAGACGGTCGTTATTATTTAGAAGACCCGGAACGTTCCAAAAACCTAATCAAACTCTCAGACGACGAATTTGAGAAAATCACAAACCAACAATAGTAGAAAGGCACAAATATGAACGAACTCATACAACCCTCATCACCACTATGGGCTAGTATTTTACTAGTGACACTAATCGTCATTATCGTTGTTTCAATATTTAGTTTCTTTGCCGCCGCCCTTAGCCGCAATACAAAGTTAGGTCAAATTAGTCTACACGCTGCAACGGCATCGATGATTTCATTCTTTGGACTCCTCATTGCGATTGTATTCATTAGTATGCATGTGATGACAAATCCCAATACGTACACCATCACAAAAACTGACACATCAATTCTTGTGAACAGCAAGTCTGATTGGATTGCGAATTCAACTTATAACATTGTCAACTATAAAGACGGAACCTATTACCTCGAAGATACTAGTCGCCCGAGAAACCTCATCAAACTTTCTGACGATGAGCTGGATAAGATGATAACTAAAGAATAGTAGAAAGGTGGCATCATGACCAAACAAGAACTGAAATACTTGATGGGTCGACACTATCCCGAGCACCCAGAATATGAAAAGACACTATTGATTCGTGTCAAAATTTTTCCAAAATGTCTCAATGTGTATAGCGACCATCTATCAAACATTTACACACGGGCCAACGAATGGTTCTTGTTAGAACAATTAATGCCGGAGACGGCTAATGACTCACCAGCTGGTGTCAAGCCCATCCGAAAAATTGATAATTTTATCAGCCATTATCTCATTTTTAATTCTGGTGGTAGTGTTTTATTCGGTTCAAAAGACATCAACTGGGAATCGGTCTACGACTTCATTGACCATATCAGCCCTCATAGTGAATTGGCTCATGTTGTTAATAAATACCGAGACCAATTGTTAAGTGCGCCATACGACATTATTTAGAAAGGCAGAATCATGACCAAACAAGAACTAATCGAATTACTCGGTGGTGAATATCCAAAAAGTGACCACCACGAAAATCGATTATTTGAACGCTTGAGCATCTTTCCAAATGCAACAAAAGTCTATGGACGTCATCCCGAAAACATTTATACCAGAAGTGGTGAATGGTTTTTGGTTGAACAATTGGAACCTAGTTTAGCGGCCAATCCATACGCTAAAATATCAGCAGATACACATATCAAGAATATTATTCAGAGTCACAAGGTTCAAGATATTGATTGGGTATCGGTTTATGAATTTGTTGACGTCTGTCTAGAAGACGGTTATATGAAAGACCTATTAAATATAAATCGCGAACGATTATTACAATTGCAATATGACATCATTTAAAACAGGGACTCATTTCTTAGTTCCTGTTTGTTTAGAAAGGAAAACTTATTATGGATGAACAAGAGCTAAGAAATTTCCTAGGTGGTGATTACCCATCAGATTTAACCTATCAACGTATACTTAAAGAACGAGTCTAATCATTCCCAGGTGCGATTGAGATTTATAGACCCGACCCAAATGGTATTATTTACGACCGAGATAGTTGGTTTTTAGTGAGTCAACTAATGCCTGAACTAGTATCTGATTATGGGGAATCACCGGATTCACACTTAATCGATTTTATCAATAGTCCAAAAGCGCACACTGCAGATTGGGCATCTATTTACAAATTTTTTGATTCATATATGCATAATGATGAAGAATTGGCCGATATTTTGAACGAGCATCGTGATGAATTGTTGAGTAGTTACGATATAGTCTAGAATGGATTAGAAAGGGATGACGAATGGTTAGAACAGCTAACGAAGAAGGTGTAGTGTGTCAAGTCTTGCGTGAGAACTATTTTGAAAACCCACATTACCGCAAGTGGTCTGATATGGTACCACTTCGAACCCGTTCTTATGGGGGAAGGCTTGAATATGCATTTTTCATTGACTATATCATGGGTAAAGAAGGTAGTCATGCGGACCCAACAAGAATTTATGGTGCGTTAGACAATGGTCATAGTCTACCCATTGATTGGCAAGCGCTATACGCCTATTTTGATGAACGATTTGCAGACGAAGATAATTATGCGCTTGATGAATTGACAAAACCGTTTCTCTCAAGCAACAATCTTGAATCCATACGATGGTCTATCATGGATATCCTAAACCATTATCGGGAATTCTTACTCGACCAACCATACGATATAATTTAGAAAGGATGACTAATGGTCAGAACAATTCAAGAAGAAATAAAACTTCGAAAACAACAACGTGAAACTTATTTCGAAGACCCGAATTATCGCAAGTGGTCGGACGTAGTCTATATACCTTCTATCTATGCTAATTGGTCTGAGAAGGGATTTCTCGCTGCTTATTTATTGGGTGATTGTTTTGCATATATAGACTTGTCACTTATGCGTGAATTACTCACAAACGGCAAACAGTTGCCTATTAACTGGAAATCTATCTACAATTATTTTGACGAGCGTTATCATGACGACAAGAATCGCTTGTGGGAAGAATGGTTCCACGGGCTCCACAATCCTGGGGATGTTGTCAATGGTCAATCGATTAGAACACTTTTGAATGAATTTAGAAATGAATTGGTTGGTGACTATGACATCATTTAGAAAGGAGCGTGGTGACATGGATATTAAAGAAATTAAATCTCATATCAGGGCTAAATTTGCAGAGCATTACGAATACTGTCCATTTGGTCAAAATGATGATGATGAGCAACTAAATACCACAGCGCTTCGTTATCAATATTTCGGAGAGCGGATGTTCGATATCTATAAATTAAGTTTATCAAATTGTTACCAGCGCTCACACACGTGGTTTTTGCTTGAAATGATGAGGCCGGGTATGGCCTTACATAGTGCTTCTATAAAACTCGTACTCGAAGGTTTACTGAAAAATCCCGATGTTGATTTATGGGATTCGGCATATAGATATTATAACTATGTTGGACATGATAAATTTGACCCATTGCTCAGTTCGTGGTTGGACAAACATAGAAATGAACTAGTCACCCTCCATTACGATTTTATTTAGAAAGGTGGATGTGTAAGTATGCGAACAGTTAGTGAATATTTCGATTACGAACATGCGTTGCGTCGAAGTCATTTCGAACAAGATGGTTATCGTAAATTATCAGATGTACTAGATAGTTGCGGTAAGTATGACTCTTACAATGCATTGCATAATGCTGCCGTATTTCGTAATTATTTAAGAAACACCTTCACATCAGATAATAGCATAGAGCCCATTATTGCAGTATTTGAACAAGGGCATGACGCTCCGATTAATTGGGTATCTTTTTACGATTATTTCGACACTTGTTATAACGCACCCGATAATCCATCTAAATTATATCTTACCGATTTTACATTTGAACAAGTTGTTCCAGGATTTGGACATTCTTATCATTCGGTTATGGAGATTCTAGACAGATACAGGGATACATTATTAGCGCCCAATTATGATTTTATTTAGAAAGGTGGTGGGATAATGGCTATCGTATACGATGATATTTTAGAAACTATTACATTTAGACGAATGGATACGGCATCGGACGAAAATTTAGAAAGATTGTTGCGTATCTATTTTAACGACCACGACATTTATCCAAATCGTGTACAATTAAATGAGGCTAAAATTCGTTATCGAATTTTTGGTCGCAAAATATTCAGTGCCTACAGAATTTATCTAACCGGTACCTATGCAAGAAGTCATAAATGGTTCTTAATTGAGGTAGCCAACAATAAAATCGTTGATATGGCCCCCATGGACCGTATTTTTGAAAACATGCTCAACAATGGAAACATTGAGTGGGATAAGGTATATACCTATTATGATATGATTGGTCATGACAGATTTGGTAATTTGGCCCCTTATCTCGACAACCACCGGGATGAGCTATTCATGCCACAATACGATATAATTTAGAAAGGATTAGACATGTTAGAACAAGAACTACGCGACCTCATGGGTCGTGATTATCCGCAAGATGATGACGATAGGGAAGTTCTTTTATTACGCGTTTCAATGTTTCCTGATTCGATTGCTATTTATGATAACCACCTTAACTGGATATATGACCGAACTGATGACTGGTTTTTGATTGAACAATGTTTACCTGAACTAGCTGATGAATTGCGGTCTGAAAAGAAATCATATGAATATTTCGAAGATTTCATGGAATCCGGAGACCTATCCAAAATAGATTGGCAAAACTTTTATGTATACGTTGATAGGGTTTGTGATGACTATCCGTATTATAGAAACACTAAATTTTTCCAAGCTGTTGAAAAATATCGTGAACAATTACTCAGCCCGGGATATGACATTGTTTAGAAAGGATTGGAAATGACTGATAAAGAATTGGAAAAATATTTCAACGAACATAACTACCACCCCAAACCTTACCAATTGGACCTGGCAATGCTACGTTACCGTCACTTTGGGGGCAATATCTTAGATGTCTACAAAAACAATTTGAGTAATATCTATTGTCGAACTCACACATGGTTTTTACTCGAAATGGTGAGTGTTTTGGCTCGAACAAGTAGCCACATAACTTATATTTTTGAGTGTTTGTTGGACGACGATTCTGTTGACTGGGCCACCATCTATGGGTATTACGATGAAGTGGGGCATGGTGAATTTGGGACCTTGAGACAACTGTTGAATGAACACCGTGACGAATTGTTGAGTAAACACTATGACATCGTTTAGGGGGATTAATTATGCAACCATCAAACGAATCATCAACAACCCAACGACCCAGATACATGATAGACGAATTTTACAACGTTGGTCGACCTATATCACCCGTAGTACACATTATTGCAGAATCGCGTCACGGCAGAGGTATTGGATTGAGACCGGATGTCACAGCTAATGTACTCGGACAGTATGGGAAACTCATCGAGGCTATCATTGAACAAGCTCAATCTAAAGATGAAATTGACTATGATATCATTTAGAAAGGAAAAAGTATGAGACCTAGAGGACCTGAGGCAGATTATCGTGCAAAAAGGCGCGAACATTATTTTGAAGACTCTAAATATCGAAAGTGGTCATATTTAGAACGGTTGGATAGCGGTTACTATGGGAATTATCGTGAACGAGCATTTCTCAAATATTATTTGTGTGAAAGTAAATTTGGTAATGATAGACAAGTATTATTAAATATGCATGAAGTGCTAGCAAACGGAAAATCACATCCCATCAATTGGGTGGCTTTTTATGCCTATTTCGATGAACGCCTAAATGACCCAGAAAATCCACCTCATGAAGAACTTACAGAAGAAATTTTCCCATGGCTAGATGACTCACCAACAGTTATTGGTCTCCTCAACCAATATCGAGAAACTTTATTGTCACCAGACTATGATATGGTTTAGAAAGGATAACACATGAGAAATGAAAATCTAGAATCGGAATATCGAGGTAAACAACGCAAACGATATTTTGAAGACCCGAATTACCGTAAATGGTCTGATATTGTGAAAGATAACTATAACTACGGTGATTATCGTGAACGAGCATTTATTCGCTTTTATCTGGATTGTGACTGCCACAATGAACGACAATCATTAGCAGCGATTCATGAAGTCATGTCAAATGGGAAATCGCATCCCATCAATTGGGAAGCCTTTTATGCCTATTTTGATGAACGATTTAATGACCCGGACAATCCATATATTCATGAAATGAGTGAAAAAATGTTCATATTTATGGATGATTCACCAACTGTTATTGAGTTGCTCAACCAATACCGTGAAACCTTGTTACCGCCGGACTATGATTTAATTTAACACTAAATAAGAGAGGATGGGTCAAAAAAAAATGAAAAAATTTCACAACATGACAATGACGGACACCCATGTCTATTTTTGGCGTAACAACACGCCGTTTTCTAATTTCTATCATAAACCCTTCATGTACAAGGGGCACGAGCTATTATTTTCAGAGCAAGCCTTTATGATTGAAAAAGCGCTTCAATTCGACCCGAGTAAAGTCGACCGAATTGCGGCCGTTAAACGCCCACAAGACGCAAAATCTATCGGACGTGAAATTCGTAACTATAATGACCGCATCTGGTCAGCTAAGCGATATCATGCTATGGTTCAGGCGCTCGAGGCTAAATTTGCAGACCCCGAACTCCGTAAAATCTTACTCGAAACCGGTGACCGCATCATTGTTGAAGCGTCACCATACGACCGAATCTGGGGTGTTGGTCTCAGTGAAGAAGATGATGACCTATACGAGGGTAACTGGAAGGGGCAAAATCTTCTCGGTAAAGCCCTTATGGAAGTGCGAGATAAACTAAAATAGTAAGACATTAAGTGAGAAAGGATAATCATGGGAGTAATCAGAAAATTATACCGTTTTTTATTTACCAAGCGTTTACAAGAGCGCGGTCATAATCTGACTACATTGGGTATCGCTCTCAATGCGGTCACCGAACCATTTGAAGTTACTGCATCACTTTATGGTGATGAATTATCAAAAGGGTTCAAACGTATCCATACATACTACAATCAATATCAAGTTTTGTATTTGGCATTGGACAGTGATAATGAATTTTATTTGACCACATCACCCGACCAAGCTCGAGCCTACATTCCGGTCACTAACATTTATGATTATACGTTTCCGCGAACTGGCGCACTAAGAGACGAAATGGAACACATTGCACGAACCTATGCAAAAGAACTCAGACACTTTGTGTTTAACCAAACTAATAGATATATCGCAACCGCATTTGTCGGTGGGATTTCAGAGGTTGCAGTGGTTGTTGCACCAGAAGCTAATATAGAAAGTGAGAGGTTTCCATTATGCAATTCATCAAATATCCGTCACTAACAAACCACTATACCGCACGTAGACAAAAATTCATCCATTTTGATGATGACTATGTTTCAACAGAAAAAATCCATGGGTCAAATGTATCAATTATGGTTGACAATGAAAACGACATCGAAATTGCTAAGCGCACAGCCATACTAACAGAAGATGAACGCACACAAAAACCGTGGAATACTCTTGCTCAATTTGCTACAGAACAAAAAGAACTCATTGTTTCGTGGTCAGATTCTGTACGTAATTTGGCAAATGAGTACGTATACGGCACTATCAAACAAATCAACTTTTATGGTGAATTGTATGGTGATATATACGACGAATCATATTGTTCTTCTGTTCAAAAAATGCCATACCAAGCTACTCTTAGCAACACGAGACAAATCCGTTTCTTTGACATCCATGTCATCTTCGAAGATGGACAACGTTTAGCCTTATCACAAGACAAGATGAGTTCAATTTTAGGTAATGACTACACAGTGCCTGTTATTCGTGAAGGTAAACTACGTGACCTTATACTCGACGCTACTGAATTGCAATCAAAACTTGGTGATTGTGGTGCCGAAGGTCAAGTTTACAAACCGAAAAATGACTATCTATTCAAACCTGATGATTATGGCAACATCAACTATCCAGTTATCAAACATAAATATGATGCGTGGTTAGAAACTCAGAAAATCGATACGAAACACGGAATGAATCATTTAGCTAATGAACTAAAATTAATCGCAGAAATCGAGTCTCGTGTAACGAAACAACGATTACTAAATGTTCTTAGTCACGGTGATATCCAACTTGCTGTCCAAAACACGGGGTTAGTCATCAAAGAGATGCTTAAAGATATCAAAGACGAAATTGCACGTGAAGAACCCGATATCGATGTAAACGATGACAAATTGTTTGGTAAGTATGGCGGCGAAATCGCACAATTATTCAAAGACTACTTAAGTGGTGCTTAATTAAGGTGCCATCAGTTGGCTCACAAAAATTAACCCAATTCATCCGGGCTATAAAGCGTGATGACATTGAGGGGTTCAACTCCCCTATTGGGTATGTCAAAAAGGTTGTAATGTTCCATTACAACTTCAAAAAGGGGGTCTCTACCTCCGTTTTCTATTTTTTAATGAAAGAGAAGGGATTATCATGTTTGCACTTATTAATATCGTATTGTCATTTTCATTTTGTTTCGTATACATGCTGTCGCCAAATGGGAGACCGACAGATACCCAAATATGTCTTTTGGGAACACTATCATCCTTATCACTCCTCCTTATACCGTATAGCTCCGTCCCATCATTCGCTTTGGGTGCCGCTGTACTGTTTTCGAATTTCGTAGTATATGGTGTCATCTGTCTGGCAACTACCATTCCCGTTTTATTTGGTGACCCTGGTTTTCCGGTGCAATGTTCACACATATTTCGAGTTGGTGATTCTGAACTAAAACTCGTATTTCCATGGTACGAGTGCAATTTCGACCATGTTGAAGTTAATCCAGAGTTTGTTTCGAGGTTTCATCAATTACGAAAACAAGAGCACAAAACGCTAATTGAGGGAATTGTCTTCTCATATTTACAAGAATATTTTTACTTCAAAAGTGTTCAAAGTTTCTTTGCCAAAAATCAGAAAGGTCCAAGATGAAATCAGCTGAATTAGAAAATTATATTCGTGAACGATTAGGTGACCAAATTCATCGGTTCGATTTATATCGTGATATGACCCAACTCATGTTACGGTACCGTTGGATTGGTGATAAATTATTCGATATGGACCCCGAAAATCCAATAGCCCCTTGCTTTCTATCCAATGACTCCTTTTTGTTATTCGCCTTAGACCCTAGCGTAGAAAGACTCAAATTCTTCAAGAAAAATCCCCCTTTTGCATGCCCCAATATCTTTAAGCAACTTGTCGAATCAAACCACAACCTACCATGGGATGACGCCTATGATTATGTTGATGATTTGGGGATATGGAATTTTAAATGGCTCCATTGGTTTTTGGATAAATATCGCGATGAGCTATTAAAAATTGATGAGTCTGTCATCCCCAAGGGTAAACGATTGTTCACCAATGACGATAAACCTTATGCAGCAGTCAAATCCCTAATTGAGGATTATTTGGTTACATCTGGACGTTCAGCCAATATCACAAAAAGCGAAATCGAAACCGCAATTAGTCGCTATCGCTGGTTTGGTGATGAGGTACTTGACATTTATCGACAAAACCCCCGTCTTTTATGTAAACATAATGATTCGCGATTTTTGCTACAAATGTTATATCCGCATGAAAATTTAATCGCTGATGTTTTCCCCGTACCTGATAATGTGACTTTTCACAACTCTCATATGTCAACTGTCCAAAAAATAAAATATGGTACACTGTCAGATGACACCCCATGGAGTCAAATATGGGGTTATGTTAAAAGTCGACCAACATCTGTCATTAGTGATGTTCGGGACGCTATCAAATTACAATTTCGTAATCAATCTTATTATAACATTATTTAGAAAGGTAGATACCTATGGTACGAACACATCGAGAAGAAGTGAACCATCGTAAAATTCGCCGTCAAAAATATTTCGAAGACCCCAATTATCGAAGATTGTCTGATATCGTACCAGATGGTCTGGATAGCTATAAATACGGTGCTTGGCGTGACGACTCCATATTCGTTATTTTAGTAGTTGGAAAACCGAAGGCTAATTATAGTCTTAGTGAATTAGAAGCCTATTTGGATATGGGTTCTGAACTACCTATCAATTGGGAGAATTTTTATGCCTATTTTGATGAACAATTGGCAGACCCCGAAAATCGTTATCTATCTAGAATGACAACTATTACTACAGGTCCATTTTCAGAGTATATATTCACCTCTAAAATTACCCTTGAAGATTTACTCAATAAATATAGGGACCGTTTGACGGGTAACTATGATATTGTTTAGAAAGGATGACATACATGGTAAGGTCTGAAAAAATGAATTAGCTCATCGAAAACAACTTCGTGAGAAATATCTAGAAGACCCCAACTATCGCAGATGGTCTGATATTGTACCCGGTGGGATTTCAGAGTCATGGTATTCCCACTGGCGTGATGACGTTCTATTTGTGTATCTCATCAGCGGTCAGGCGAAGTACAGACCCAATGTTAGTGACATGGTTGGGTATTTGGATAGTGGTCACGAGTTACCCATTAATTGGAAGAATTTTTATACCTATTTTGACGAGCGACTTAACGACCCTGAAAATAGATATATGGCGTCTATCGTTGATAATGATATACCGGGTAGCGGTAGTATTCCACCAATTAGCGTTCGCGAATTGCTCGATATGTATCGAGATGAGTTAATTGTTGATTTTGATATTGTTTAGAAAGGTAAAACATGATAAATATTGATGAATTAATCATCTACGATGAGGTCAAAGTTCTAAGTAATAGACAACTGGTCGCATTTCGTGAGTTCCTTAACATATATCTGAACGAGCCACATGACGAATTTGATATGATTTAGAAAGGTTTAAAAAATTATGCGAACACTTAAAGATGATATTATCCATCGTGGGAACTTGCGATATCGATATTTTGAGGACCCTGAATATCGTACGTGGTCGAGCATTTCAAATGACGGGCGTCGGTTCGACCACTGTCGTGA
>QWCF01001060.1_pt1 | contig 15692 bp, 10 predicted proteins | sample 1972521 | NCBI WGS metagenome assembly QWCF01 (sample SAMN09866715, study PRJNA288562) | Human oral metagenome isolate term4_saliva, whole genome shotgun sequencing...
TCTGCGATAACACCGAGACAAGCTGCAGAACCATTACGTGTAGGAATGTCGCGCTTCTGTACAAGGCCACTCCAGTCAATCTTTGGAGCCTTGCCAGAGAACCACTCACGCATCTGTGCTGCCTTCTCAGGGTTCTCTTTCTCCCATTGTGCTTCAGCTGCATGACGCTCAGCAACAATCTTTCTGAGTTCTGCTGCACGGTCATCATAAAGCTTCTGAACCTCTGGGAAAATCTTGAATGGGTCTTCTAAGTCACCACCAAGATTCTTAACTGTATTTCTATAGGCATCACCACCCAATGGTGCGCCATGTGTTTTAATGCTGTTTTCGTAGCTACTACCGTCAGCCTGCAATGCTCCTTTTGCCATAATAGTCCTACCGATGATAAGCGTAGGGCGGCTTTCTTCCTTGTTAGCAGCTACAAGTGCTTCACGGATAGCGTCTGGATCATTGCCATCAATCTCCAATACATTCCATCCCCAAGCACGATATTTCATGCCAGTATCTTCGTCCATAACCGCTCCACACTCAGTAGAAAGCTGAATGTTATTAGCGTCATAGAACATAATAAGATTGTTGAGTCCTAAGTTTCCTGCCAATCGTCCTACCTCTGCACTAATACCTTCTTGGACACCACCGTCAGAGATAAAGGCATAAATCTTGTGTTGCATCATGGTATGACCAAGTCGTGCTTCAAGGAATTTCTCAGCAACTGCTGCACCAGCAGCGTAGGCATGGCCTTGTCCAAGTGGACCAGAAGAGTTCTCTATGCCATGTGCGATATCTCTTTCTGGATGACCTGGTGTGATTGAACCCCACTGACGGAATTGCTTTATATCGTCAATTGTGAACTTTCTCTGGAGTGTTAACGCTGCATAGAGCATTGGTGACATGTGACCTGGGTCGAGATAGAATCGGTCACGTCCAGTCCACTCAGGCTGATCTGGGTCAAAAACGAGAAATTCAGAGAAGAGAACGTTGATAAAGTCGGCACCGCCCATAGCGCCACCAGGGTGTCCTGATTTAGCTTTTTCAACCATTGACACTGCGAGAATTCTGATGTTATCCGCTGCTTGGTCCATCAAATGCTTGTCATTCATAAATAGATAGGATTTTTGAAATTATAATGCAAATATAAAGATAAATATGGAGACATCAAAATAATAAACTTACTATTTTCCCCAAAATATTCAAAAATGCCTAAAGCTTAGTATTTGCTTTGCTCCGATTGGTTGATGAGTGGTTGTTTTATGACTGTTTTATCGAAATTTATCATCCTTTTGCAGTAGCTTGTTTCAGCGTTGAAGGATGTCATCATTGTTACCTTTTATAGTGGTGCTAAGGCTTCGCACATAGTGTGCGGAGGCTTCGCACAATTGGTGCGGGGCGTTAGTACGAATCATTTTGTGGGTGAGCAGGTATGCAATGAGGTATAAGAGAAGTGGCAATGGATGAATAAGAACATGATAAAAGGGTATATCAGAATGTTTGTCAGTGACCTTTTAACATTTGATATACCCTTTTTATGTGTTATCTTAGCTAAACGCTTCTATCGGTAGCCTTCCTATGAAGGATTATAGAGAGGCATCTGAATAAGCTTGTTTGTTGATGCGATACAATGCGGCACCACGCTTGCTGGTTATCTTATCAATATACTTTGTCTTCTCAATGAAGTCGATTTGCTTGATACGCTTACGGAAGTTGCGTTTGTCAATCTCAACACCCATAATCGCTTCGTGGACATTCTGAAGCTGTGTGAGCGTGAAGAGTTCTGGGAGAAGATTGAAACCGAGTGGGTCTTTATTGATGAGTTTGCGGAGTTGGCTCAATGCTATCTGTACCATTTCGATGTGGTCACCAAATAGCTCTGGTAATTTGTTGATGTCAACCCACTGTAGGTCGTTCTCTTCCAACAATTTATTATCGTAGTCAGACACATTTATGAGGGCGCAATAAGCGATTGAGATAACGCGATCACCAGGGTCACGGTCGGTTTCACCGAAGGCTCCTACCTGACGCATATAGATGTCATTGATACCTGTGCATTGGAAAAGAACTCTGTTGGCAGCCTCTTTCAAACTCTCGTCTTCTCTAACGAATCCGCCATAGAGAGATAGTTTTCCGCTGTATGGTTCAACCTTACGCTTACCAACGAGTAACTGTAGCTTCTTGTTTTCGAACCCGAGTACGATGCAGTCGACCGAAACTAATAGTTTGGGTTCACCTTTGTAGTATTTATTCATGTTGTAGGTTTTGATATGAGATGTAAACTTGTAAATATCTCTTGGTTAGGTAGTAATATCTTTTTTGTTGTGTATTGGGATTTAAAGGTCTTCATCCGTTGGATTACTCCATGTGTTAATGGCGCTTATTTTTAGCTAAGGGCTGAACTTCTTATGTTGAATCCAGCCCTTATACTAATTAAATATCGATGAAAATGACACCTCGTTAGATGCCATTATGCTCTTAGCAAACCTTGTGAGAACCTTCACTGATAACCACAGGATAGACTTCTGGGGCATGACCATACTTGGCTGTGAACTTCTCTGTTGCGTCAGCAATGAACTTGTCATACAACTCATCCTTAACGAGGTTGATGGTACAACCACCGAAGCCACCACCCATGATGCGGGAACCAGTTACGCCATTCTCCTTAGCAACGTCATTGAGGAAGTCGAGTTCTTCGCAGCTTACCTCATACTCCTTGCTGAGTCCGTGGTGAGTCTCATACATCTTCTGACCAACTGTCTCATAGTCACCAGCAACAAGTGCGTCACAAACAGCGAGTACGCGCTCCTTCTCACCGAGAACGAAGTGTGCACGCTGGTAGTCCTCAGCGCTTACCTTGTCCTTAACAGCCTCTAACTCGTCCCAATTAGCGTCACGCAATGTCTCATACTTCTTCTCTGGGAACTGCTTAGCGATAGCTGCAACAACGTTCTCACAGCTTCTGCGACGATCGTTATATGGGCTACCAACAAGTTCGTGCTTAACCTTTGAGTTAACAAGAACGAGCTTATAACCCTGTGGATTGAATGGGAAATACTCGAATTCACGGCTGCGGCAGTCAAGGCGCATCAGCTTACCTTCCTGACCGAAGACGCTTGCAAACTGGTCCATGATACCACAGTTCACACCGATATACTTGTGCTCTGTAGCCTGACCAGCGAGTGCGATGTCCCACTTTGATATCTTATTATCAGCAAACAAGTCGTTCAATGCGCATCCGAAACAGCTCTCCATAGCAGCAGATGAACTCATACCTGCACCGAGAGGAACGTCACCAGCAAAGGCAATGTTGAAACCCTTTACGTCAACACCAAGTGCCTTGAACTCCTGTACCATACCATAAATGAAGCGTGCCCATGTAGCGCGTGGACCCTCTGGGTCGTCAACTTTGAACTCTACACGGTCCTTGAGGTCGATAGAATAGCACATAACAGTGTTTGTACCATTAGGACGAACCTCTGCCATAATACCCTTGTCTACTGCACCTGGGAATACGAAACCACCATTATAATCAGTGTGTTCGCCAATAAGGTTAATACGTCCTGGTGAGAAATAAATGTTTCCAGTCTTGCCGTCGAAATGCTTAATAAAACGGCTTCTTACGAATTCTATGTCCATGTTAGTAATGTTTTGAATGATTGTTAGGGTTTTATGTATATATCTCTTTATAATGGCAAGCGTAGTGCCTGCCATTATAAAGATGTATGTTTTAAGCCTTCTTTGAAGGATGTGAGCCTACTAATGCGTAGAAGAGCATGTAAGCCAACATACCAACGATGAGCCAGTAGCTCTGGATGTCGCCTACCTTTGTTGCCATAAGGTTCTGAATCAATGGCATTACACCACCACCAACAACCATAGTCATGAAGAGACCAGAAGCTGTCGCTGTGTATTTACCAAGGCCTTCGGTAGCGAGGTTGAAGATAACACCCCACATAACTGATGTACAGATACCACAAAGGATGATGAACAATACCTTTGTTGGGACCTCTACCTTGTCGAATGTGCTCTCTGCAAGGTTAGGAATTGAAAGACTCATCTTTACATCCTCTGGCATGAAGATAGCAACGAGCAAGAGGAGGAGGGCTACTGCTGAGGTTACGGTCAACTGCATACGAGATGATACCTTACCGCTGATGAAGGCACTAACGAAGCGACCTACGAGCATCAACATCCAATAAACACCTGCAATCAAACCTGCTGTTGCTGCACTACCAAGTACACCGCCCTTTGCAACTGGCTCACTGAGATAGAACAAGAGCTGACCAGGAATACCAACCTCAACGCCTACGTAGAAGAAGATAGCAATGATACCGAGCAACAACTGACGATAACGCAGAGCCTCCTTGACACCACCAACAACGTCTGTCTTCTCTGTCTCTGGCTCAGTTAACTGTGTAAACCAAACGATAACGAATGAAGCTGCAAAGATAACTAACGCAATCAACAACAATGGAGTTACTGCCTTGAGTGATGTTTCCTTTGTAATCTCACCAATCATAGAACCTGCGAGCATTGGAGTCAGCGTCGCTGCGAGTGAGTTCAACGAACCACCCGTCTGAATCAGCTGGTTACCACGGTTACCACCACCGCCAAGAAGGTTCAACATTGGGTTTACAACGGTGTTCAAGATACAAACGCAGAAACCGCAAACGAAGGCTCCGAGCAAGTAAACTATGTATGTGCTGATGGCATTTCCGTCCATTGTACTTGAACCATATTGGATGGCAATGCCGATGAAACCAAGTGCCAAAGCAACAAGAGCAGTCTTCTTATATCCGTATTTTGTAATCATCATACCTGCAGGAATACCCATGAAAAGGTAAGCTGCAAAGTTCATCATGTTACCCATCATACCAGCCCACTCATAGTGCTGCTTCCAAATTGTACCAAATGGTGCCGCCATGTTGGTTACGAAAGAGATCATCGCAAATAAGAACATCATGGTGATAATTGCCACCAAGGTTCCTTTCTTGTTAGTTTGATTTTCCATTTTGATATTTCAATTTTTATTTATTATTTCCTTTTTAGATGCTTATTTCTCTACACCGAACTTATAAATCGTTCTCTGTGTGTACTCCTTACATGGCTCTAAGATGACAGAAGGGAAATACGGATGGTTTGGACTGTCTGGGAAGTGCTGTGCTTCGAAGCAGATAGCACTGCGACGTGGAAAGGTTGCACCATGCTGTCCTTTATAGCCGTCAGCCCAGTTATGGGTATATACCTGAACACCTGGCTCTGTTGTATATACCTCCATTGTTCTGCCACTCTTTGGTTCTTTGATGCGTGCAGCGAATGATAGCTCGCCTTCTTCCTTCTTATTCAGTACGAAACAGTGGTCGTAACCTGCGCCATTCGTAATCTGTTCGTGGTCAGCGTCGATATCCTGACCTACTGCCTTTGGCTCACGGAAGTCGAATGGAGTACCAGCTACCTTCAAAATCTCACCTGTTGGGATGGATGTTTCGTCAATAGGAAGATAGAAGTCTGCGTTTATCTGGCATTCTAAGTCGTCAATTGTTGGTGTAGGATTAGCAATACCTGCCAAAGAGAAGAATCCATGACTGGTAAGATTGATAATCGTCTTCTTGTTTGTCTTGGCAGAATACTTGATAATGAGTTCGTCGTTATCAGAGAATGAGTAGGCTACCCAGACTTCAACTTCGCCTGTATAGCCTTCCTCTCCATAAGAAGAAATGTACTTCAAAACAACAGCGTGGTCGTTAACTTGTACTGCATCCCATACCTTTGCGTTAAAGCCCTCCTTACCTCCATGCAGAGAGTTAGGACCATTATTAATAGCAAGTTTATACTCCTTTCCGTTCAACTGGAAACGACCTTTAGCAATACGGTTGCCATAACGGCCAATAAGGGTTGAAAGATAAGGTTCTGGTGAATTGATGACCTCTTGTATATTGTCATGTCCTTGAATGACATTTGCCAAGTTTCCGTCTTTATCAGGAACCATAATAGCAACAATCGCACCACCGTAATTAGTGACTGCAACCTCATTGCCTTTGGCATTTCTGAGTACATAAAGATCGGTTTTCTTACCGTCTATTGTCGTCTGGAAGTCTTCCTTTTTCAATCCACACGCGTAGTGTGTCTCTTCGGTATTTACCATGATGTTCTGTTTTTAGTTACTATTTCAAGACCTGCAAAGTAAATAAAAATAAACGATAACTGCAAACTTAACTTTGAAAATAATAGGGTATGGTGTGTTAAAAACAATTAACATAACGGCTATTTAATCCAAATCGACCATTATGATTTTATGGAGATTTAATCTCTTATGATCGATTTGGATTAAAAATGTCTTTATTCTTTAAGATTAATCTAAGTCTTTTAAACGAAGATAATACCTCGTTTTTATAAGGATTCGTGTGCAAATATTGGATTAAATAACCTCTACGTATCCTCTATTTCTTAGCGGGACAAGCCTTAAGCAAAGGATAGTTTGACGTCTCCTGAAACTTTGTTAGCTTATTATACATGTGTTCTAAATCATCGAATTTCTTTTGCTGAAGCATTTCTTTGGCAAAAGGTGTTGTCGGACTGTTAGGATATGTCTTTATAAATCGTTCCCATTCTTTCTTCACATCATTGTCTAAATGTACGTCATCGTAAGATATAGGGGTGTTATCAAGGCCAAACAAAAAGGCATACTGGAGAAATTTATAGTCATCTTGTAGTCTACAGAATAATTCTTTCTGCGTTGGATTTGCCTTTACATAAGCCTCATATCGAGCAAGCAGATTACCCAACTCTCGCCAAGTTATTATCAGTCCAGCATCTGGGGCAATGTTCTCACTATCCTTCAATAGGTGCCAAAAGTCTTGGTAGTATTTCGGTAAGAGCTTGACATACTTAGTATAGAACTTGGCTGGAAGTGCAAGTTCTACTATTCCCTCTCCCAAATCTTCTACATCTATACCGTACTTCTTATAATATTGTTCCTTCTGTATTATGGAATCATGTGGCTCTTTCTCATTACCTTCATCATCCATCCTAAATTCGTAATAGTGGTCAAGGAAATAGCTTTCATGCTCGTTGATTTTAAGTAACTCTTTTTCCACTTGTGTATTAAAATCATCAAAGATTCTACAACGCTCCTCTGGTGTTGCAGCTTCAATTGTAAGGTCAATAACTTGCTCATGAAGTTTAATGCGTTTCAGAGGGTCAGTAGTCTTTGCAAGAACCTGTTTTATGCTGTCGATATTAGCTGTTTGTTTTATACTGTCAGCCTTTGTTTCCTGCTTTATGCTGTCAATATTTTGTATGTCTTTATCTGATTGCTTAGAGGGATTGTTTTGACACGCTGTCAATAGTGCAATTCCAGATAAGAGTAAATAAAGAAATCGTTTCATAAGATGATAAATAAGAGTTTTAATAATGATTCTATTTTGTTCTCATAACTTTATTATGATTCGCAAAGATAGATAAAAAGGGAGGAAGTTCCAAATATTTGTGTTTTATTTCTTTTCGTACGATCTCTGTACGATAAAATGCTCTTCTTTATGGATGTGTACGCTCATAGATACTCCTTTTTGGCTTTTTCATAACTTTTTATCTAAGCATTCTTTAATGAATAGTATAATTTATGGTAGATACATAGCACATAAATAACCACTATTTCCGTATGAAATATTATTACATAGCAATGCGTTCGAGATCTTACTTTTAGATTAAAAATGGAGTTTTCGACCACTCTTGTAACTGTCAAGGAATCAGGTAGTTGAAAAATCGCATTGTAAAAGGTGCTTAATTGGACTTCAAAAGGGCGTTAGTTAGACCTCAAAAGGGCACCTCTTGCAAGCCAATTAAGCCTTAATTCAAGCGCAATTAAGCACCAATAAAATTTCGGGTTGTGATTTTTCTTTACAATACAGGTGCGAACTCAGTTTCTTTTTTGGTTCTTCCGAGATATGGAGTAATCAACTAAAGCTCGTATGTAAAAAGTCACACAGAGTTACGGAGGGGACGGAGGTAATGCAATGTCACGGAGGTGGCGATGGTAGAAGGAGAGACGGAGGTGTAGTGTGCAGATTCGTGATGACGCTTGAGATAAACGCTTTGTATATAATTTATGAATAGAATTAGCAAACAATGTCCGTAGCTTCACACATCTACGGTACCTCTGTAGCTTCCATTGCTTTGTCTTTTATAATTCTCAGTTCCCTCCATCCCTCTGTGTGAGACTTCGTCAGAGCTTTAAATTTAGGCTGCCCTCCTTATCTCTCTAAACTTCTGAAGCGTAATCGTAAAGGTAAATACCATGTGCATTGTGAGGTAACAAGGTTTACGTCTTACTTCTTTCTTGCCACATACCTATCATATAATGGTTTGAAAATAGGGGGAACGGGGCGCGTTTTATATCGCTCTGTAAGATAATCCTTAGCTGTGTCGCTGTAGCTGTAATCTCCTTTCTGAGTGAGCAGTTTTTTAAGTATTTGGTAGCTCCAAGGGGCAGGGTAGGCGCAAAGAAGTTGGAGGACCTCATCAGCATCATAGTATTCTTGTTTGATAGTAGCTTGACAAGCAGCCTTAGCATACCACTCAAAGGTAGGGTCGTTCCAATTACTGATAGCTTTACATGCCTCATAGGAGCATATACCATCTTCCTTTAGAAGGGCTTTCAGTAACTTGTTGATACGCTGTCGGTCATTGGGATTCTTGTATTGAGCGAGGAGAGGGAGGATAGCATCATTCCCCTTGTCGGCTTCTTCGATGACTGTGGCATAATAAATCTTGTGGGGTTTGAAGTCCATGAGCAATCCTCTCTCAAAGCCACAGGGCTTCATATAATCGAAAAAGACGAGGCTATCAAGGGAGAAACACAACTGGTTGGGTAGTTTAAGTTCGTAGCTATCGTACCTATAGATAGAGATAGCAGCGCGATTGTAAGGTTCTTCAAATTCGCTACAACCAGACATCATCTCTACGTATGTCGTATCTTTTAATGCCTGCTTCAATACATCAATTACTTGATTGTCAGCTTTCTTCAGTAGAATTCTGTATGCCCAGAGCCTTGTCCGCCTTCCTGCGTAACCGATACCCCTTGAAAGTGCCATATACTGACAGTGGTGGAAGGAATCGAGTGCCACCATAGCACTATCAGATAACCTGTCTGAAAACTTTGTGCAAGAGCCATAGCCACTGCCTAAAACTATCAGTGTGAGGACTGATATGACAAGATAAATACGTTGTTTAAGCACTAAGTAGTTCATTATTATATCTTTTTCGTTATTTATTTAGTCAGTGTATAGCCGAGTCGGACGTTAAGTCGGTGGGCAAGTTGTTCTATCTTCTTCCTCCTTTCAGAATCTATGTCGTCGTCGCGAAGCTGTTCGATGACACGGACAGGGGGAATGGTGTCGGTGAGCCATGGGTCTCCCACTATCCTTGTAGGGCAATAGAAAGCGATGACATTCAATGAATCATAAACCTTGATAGAGTCGGGACTGCTGTAACTATAGAATGATATTCTTTTTTCTGTTAGTCCGTTAACTTTATAAACACCTATCAAGTCGCTGTTAAAGAAGTCGTACTCTCGTCTTACGAGGTAATCACCATCTTTACAGAAGCAGGTGGAGGGGAGAAAAATGTCGCCCCCAATGACTTGAAGGAAAATAGCAATTAACCACAGAGCAATGCCTATCAGCGCACTATAGAGGCGTATCACCAACTTCCTTTTGCTTTTCCGTGCTGCAATCATCAGTGCAATCGGTGACAGAAGAGCAGTCCAAATTGGTATGTAACTCAGTCCCCAACGCAGGTGTACGTCTTCGGGCAGCAGGATATAAATCAGTCCACAGAGGAATATTGCACCAAGGTGTAGCCCCATTGCAAGCGATAGTTCTTTGCGTTGAACAAAGTCTTTTATCCTATTCCATTGCGGTTTTTGCATATTGTTAAAGTTAGTTATGGGACAAATTTACGCTTTTCTACATTAATAAGCAAGTGTTTTTTATATTTTTTGTGGTTCTCACTATCTATTCTTTTCTCATCCTCCGATATAGAAGAGCCTTTTCTCATGCTCCTTCGAAGTGGTGGATAACGCTTTGAAAAATCATTACATAAATTCAAGTAAAACCCCTATAAATAAGGATAAAAACACATATAAAAAGCGTGTTTGCAACCAACAGTAAATCAATTAGTTATAAAGTAGTATTAGAAAAGGTGCCCAATTGGACTTCAAAAGGGCGTTAGTTAGACCTCAAAAGGGCACCTCTTGCAAGTCAATTAGGCGTCTTTTAGAAGCCAAAAGAGCATGTATTGGTTTTGAGTCGTATGAAAATAGTTTACAAATAACGATGTGTGGGATTCAGTGGTTTGTAGAAGACGGATAGCCTTAGTATCTATTTGCATTTTATCTTGTAGTTTATCCTCCTTTGTAAAACCAACTTATTTGAGATACTAATACCCTACAAGCGTATAAATCTTTACCCTATCTCTACTCTATGAATTTAACAGACGAACCCCTCTTGTTTATAAAGTGATTGCAGAATAACTACTATTCATTTAAGGCATGAGTAACAACTCAGTTACATGCCGCATATTGGAAATAGATGAAGCAAAAGACAACGATAAAACTTATCTATGCGTGGACACTTCTTTTTGTGTTCACTTCTATGCTTTTGCTCAAAGATTTCCACTATCATAACACTTCTTATCACGGTTCAGACAAGGCTTCTGTAAGCCATAATGCTTCGTTGAAGCAGGTTTGTAGCACTTGTGACTTCACAATGCACGAGTCTGTCGAAGCAAAAGCAACAGTTTTCCAGCCTGTTGTAGCGATAAGTTGGGTTCCAAAACGTATATTTACAGAACAAACTGTCTATCAGGCTGTTGTCTCAATCAATAGCCATTCGCCTCCGACAGTGGGCTAATCATCACCTTATTTATATGGGATAGGTGCGCACTAAGGTGTGCATACAAGTCCGTATGACAAACTTTTAGTAGGTTCTTTGCCCATTAGCTGAGGCGAAAGAGCCGTCTATTGACATTTAATATTTAGTCTATGATGCTTAAATTAAAATTAGACAGGCATCAGTGGGCAGGTGTTTTATTCGCATTGCTGTGTTGGTCTATGCCATTAGTAGCACAGCATGAGAATACCACTAAGCCTACTCATGATTCCATTTGCCTAAGTGAAGTTGTGGTTTCTACTCGTCGCCAGATGATGAGTGTAAATCAAATAGGCAGTCAAATCAATCAAACCGCCATTACAAATGCTATGGGACGCTCCTTGGGCTCATTGCTTGAGGGAGTCAGTGGTATAAGTTCTATCCAGACAGGAACGATTGTTTCAAAGCCTGTGATACACGGAATGTATGGCAATCGCATACTCTTGGTGAGCAATGGTGCACGTCTGACGGGCCAGCAATGGGGTGCAGATCATGCCCCAGAGGTCGATAAAAACAGTTATAGTAACATTGAAGTGGTGAAAGGAGCAGATGCTGTAAGATATGGTTCAGAGGCACTTGGCGGTATTGTGCTTATGCAACCTTCCCCCTTACCTTATGACGTCAGTGGTCTTCACGGTATGGTAGCGGGACTTTATGGCACCAATGGCAGACGCTTTGGAGTCTCAGGTTATATTGAAAATAGCTTTAAGTGGCATGGCAACTGGGCGTGGCGTTTACATCTGAATACCGAGAATGGAGGCGACAGAAGTACGGCTCATTACCTGCTAAACAATACCGGAATGCGTGAAAACGACCTCTCCCTCGCCTTAGGTTATAGGCGTGGAGCGTGGCGATTAGAGACAGGTTATAGTCTGTTTGCACAGAAATTAGGTGTTATGCAGAGTGCACAGATGGGTAACGAACAGCTGTTACAAGAGCGTATCCGCCTCGGGCAGCCTGTCGACTTCACACCTTTCAGTCGGCATATAGACTATCCTTTTCAGCAGATAACTCATCATAATGTCTATTTCAAGGCGTTTTTTGATCACGAAACGATAGGACATTTCGCTTTTCAATCAACCTTCCAGCAGGACAATCGACGCGAAAACCGCATCCGACGTCTGAACCATTCGGACATTCCTACCGTCAGTTTGCACTTGAATTCGTTGCAGAACTCACTTGTATGGAACAAGGGTTATCAGCATTGGAAGAGTGAAGCGGGAGCGCAACTGCTGATAACTGATAACACGAACGAGCGTGGAACGGGTGTTGTTCCTATCATTCCGAATTACACGGAGGTAGCTTTCGGACTCTATGCGCTGCAGAAATACACTGCTGATCGATGGGGAATGGAGGCTGGAGTGCGCTTCGATGGACAGCAAACGAAGGCTGACGGCTATGATTGGACAGGACGAAGATATGGTGGAAAGCGTGACTTTGCGAACTTTACTTATAGTCTTGGCGGTCATTACCACATCAATAAACAACTGAAACTGACCTCCCATTTCGGTGTAGCTTGGCGTGCCCCACATGTCTATGAGCTGTATAGTAATGGCAACGAACTTAGTTCTGGTATCTTTGTGAAGGGCGATTCAACCCTCCTTTCAGAGCAGAGTTACAAGTGGATTACCTCTTTGAAGTATACAAGTAAGTACTTTGATGTTCAGCTCGATGGCTACCTTCAGTGGATTAATAACTACATCTTCGACCAGCCAACAGGGCGGAATATCACGGTTGTATCAGGTGCTTACCCTGTATTCCAGTACAGACAGACACGTGCTTTCTTCCAAGGTGTCGACTTAGATGCCCACGTTCGCCCCGTATCGTCGCTCGATTATCATCTTGTTACGGCAATGATTTGGGCACGCGAGATGCCTTCTCACGCCTATCTACCTTATATTCCGAGCTTCCGTCTGACCCATTCGCTGACGTGGTCGCTGCCTTTCTTCAAGGCATTCTCACCTAAGTTAGGACTCACTCATCGCTTTGTGGCTAAGCAAACACGCTTCAATCCTGCCACAGACCTCATCGCCAACAGTCCTGATGCCTATCATCTCATGGGCTTTGAAGTTAGCTTTTCGGTGCCAATGCGTGAGGGACAGTCACTCCGTGTAGGACTGATGGGCGACAATATCCTTAATCGTGAGTACAAGGAATACACTAACCGCAGCCGCTACTATGCCCATGATATGGGGCGTGATGTGCGCTGTATGATTACATGGAACTTCTAATTTAAAAGATAAAAACGATGAAAACAAAAAGATTTATAAATGGTCTTGCGCTTGCTTTCAGTGCAGTAATGACCATGCTGTTCGTGGGTTGTAACCCAGAACAGCCTGAGAATGAGAAAGAAAACAAACTACATGAAGACCCTGTTCGGGCTGTCTTTACACTGCAGGAAGGAACACTCGACAATGCTTCTGCCTTCGACAATACGCCAAAGATGGCTAACTTCAAAGCCGCTTCAGTACCTGCTCAAGTGATAGAGTGGGAGACAACGGCTGGTCAAGGCTGGCATGTGACGAGTGCAACAAAGTCGTTCAGCGTAAAGAATAGTGTGGACAACCCTTCTGTTGTCTATCTTTTGAAGATGGAGTATTATAATGCAAAGGGTGAAATGATGAACAGTCAGTTCTATAACCTCGGTCAGGACAAGATTCATCAGCACTTCTTCTCAATGTTCAAGCAGGTGATGTATGAAGGACAGATGAGTTCTGTGCGTGTGACAAACAAAGCAGAACTGCCTTACGACTACCGCTATATAGACGAGTTGAACGGTACTTTCATTGGCGACACGAACCCTATGGGCTTCCAAGGTCTTATTAAGTTCGTGAAGCCAGGACGTGAGTTTACACTCTCTGTCGACCTGCTTCACGCTGCAGGAAGTAAGTTTGGTGACGACGGAAAGGCCTCTCCTTTCTACAACCCAGCTGGAAAGTTGCTTAGCACTGGACTTTGGGATATCAACGTTAAACTGCCTATCGTGATTGATGGACAGTCTACTGAGCAGAGTGAACTCGACCCTTCGCTTATCAATCCTGCAAAGGCGGTGATCGAAATCTATAATGGTCACCTCCATGGTCCACATGCTTTTCATCAGAACCCAACACCAAAAGAATTGAAGTATATCGGTCGTAACTATAAACTTACCTATACTTTGGAGAATGGAAAATGGGTGGCTGACCCACAGAATGGTAAGAGTGTGAATCTTATGGGTAGCAGTCAGGACCATTATGTGTCAGCTTTTGTCATTCACTACTACGACAAGGCAGGTAACGAAATTACCTCTCAAATTGTCAATAATGGTGAAGACAGCCACTATCAGCACTTCTTTATGGTAGATGATATTCGCCCTTCTTATGGCGGAAAGAAGGAGGCAACCGATGTTAACTCTACTGAATTCTTCGATTATGTCTACTGTGATACGGACCCATGGAATAAGACTAACAAGTTTGATGGTGCTAAATTCACTGGTCAGTCGAACCCTATCGGACACAAAGGCTACTTTAAGTTCTTGCGTACGCATAAGCAGTTTAACCTCGAAATTCGCCTGATGCGCGCTCATAACTCTAAGTTGACAAATGGCAAAGCAAGTTCTTTCTGTGCACCAACTGCTCGTCAGTTGAAGGAAGAAGCATGGTTGCCAACCATCGTCGTACCGATGAATATCTATATGGATAGTGATGAGCGCGAACTGGATGAAAAGGTTTACGATACTGATTACGATAAGTTAAGCGACAATGCAAAGGATTATTCAGAGAGCAACTTGATGTCAATTCGTTCACTGATGGATGCCTTTGGAATAACCGACATCAAGACTGCTGTCCTCGATTTCTGGTGGAATTTCCACGGAGATAGCAAGCACAGCGATGCTGGTTTCTGGTTCTAATTGCAAGATTTAAAGACTTATTCCTTCCTCTCTTAATATCGAGAGAGGAGGAAATAATATGGGAGACAGAAAGTATTTACATGCTTTCTGTCTTCTGTCTTTCTGTATTATTGTAAAAACCTTTCATATCCTCGATTTAAAAACATCATCTTTTGCCTTTGAAAAGACGCCCTTTTGGCTTGCAAAAGATGCCCTTTAAGCCCCTTACTAACGCCCTTTTAAAGCCTTACTAACGCCCTTTTGAAAACCGCTTTTGCAACTGCTTGAAAGAAAGAGGGTTACGATGATGTTTAAAATACTTGTTTTTAGTCTTTTATTTCACCTTTTTTCTTGCTATTTTGTAACAATATTTCATGACGTTGTGCGGATGAATTTTCTCACAGGGGCACAGATTTACGGTGATATGATTTTGTTTCCTAACAGCTTTTATTTTCTTATCGGCATCTTGTCTGTCTTTGTAACTTGACATAGTACGCTACGTCTGCGCCTAAAAGACAAATAATCTGCTCGATGATAAAACAAAATATGTTTAGGCTCTAATAATCGATTTGGGTTAAAATACCTATTAGTAAGTATTGACAAGATGGAAATCTTTGCCTATCTTTGCAGCAAAAATCGACAGAATGGAGAAACGATTAGTATGCCATAGAACGTCAAGTGGAAGAAAGCGTATTGCAGGTTGAATGCAATACGCTTTTTTTTATGAACAAAATAAAACATTGTCCGTTAATAAGATAATAATGAAAACATTAAAAGAAGATGTGCGGAGTAGGATTGTTATGGCTGCCCGCAGTGAGTTTGTTAAGTGTGGTTATAGGAAGACATCGATGCGTACAATCTCGGCTAAGTCTGGTGTTGTGCTGGGGAATATATACAACTATTTT
>QWCF01000678.1_pt1 | contig 15690 bp, 18 predicted proteins | sample 1972521 | NCBI WGS metagenome assembly QWCF01 (sample SAMN09866715, study PRJNA288562) | Human oral metagenome isolate term4_saliva, whole genome shotgun sequencing...
ACATTGATCAAAGCGGTTACAAAGTGCGGTAATAAATCCGTTAATATTTCCCAATGTAAGAGTTGGTCGATTACTTGGGCCATTACCTGACATTTCAAAGCCATCAGCTTTTACAGCAAATGGCTCAAATGTTGAGCCTTGCCATACGATAGATTGTGACTTCTCATTAGTGCCGGCATAAAAGCGATACAGCTCGCCATTCATGCCGTCATTATCTTTCAATCCTCGTAAATCCACTTCAAACAATTCAATGAGGGCATTTTGTTCGAGTTTGGCTAGGTCGAGTTTGAATTGGTTGCTAATTAATTGTGGCATTTTTACCTCAATAAAAAACCGCCCATAAGAGCGGTTGTTTGTTAATATTGTTGTGTCGGTTCGGTGTGGCAGATTTTGCCGTCACAGTCTTGATTAAGATTTAGGGCGTGCGCCATATACACCACAAATGCACACACGAGCGTCATGATTAATTTGTTCATTTTCTGTTCCTTTTGTCGGATTTTAGGTGTGAGAATCCGCCGCAGGCTTAAAAAAGTGCGGTCGGATTTTGTGGTGTTTTTAGAAATCGATTTTGACAGCTTTCTGGTCAAACTGGCGCAAGTGTTCTAATGCTCGCCAATTTGTCATTGGGTCAATCTCAAACTCTTGTGTAATGCGGTTTAAGATTTTGTTTGTTGAGCGTAATACACTTAAATAAATGTTCCGACGCCACGTTTGAAAGCAAACCATAACCAAATAAGCTGTTGGAGTTCGTACTCGGTAAATTCAAAAGAGAATTTCTTTTCACGGCTAGGTAATTCAGCCTCAGTGATTAATTCCCCTTCTAAAATTATTTTGTGAACATACTCTACTGCTTCAGGGAGTTGTTCAAGGGTTAAATCTTCGATGCTTTCCACATTAAAGCGTTGATGGACTAAATGATAAGCATCGGAATAAATCAAGCCTTTCTTGCTGACTAACATATTTACGGCATTACGCAGGCCAGTGCGATCATCTACCGTGGTTTTACGTTCAGCTTTACCATTAAACCAATAATCATATAACGCTTGATAACACTCTTTTTTGTATTTGATTAATGTGTCACGGATTTCTGGTTTACAACGATTAATATCAATACCAAATAACCAACCATTTAAATATTCGATTGGTAAGCAAATCATATTTTGGTTGCCGCCATTAGTAGGTATGATCATGACGATCATACCTTGAGAAAGAACTTCATCACGTTTGATACGTAATACTTGAGGTTCCCATGCAAGACCAATATTTTCACAAATTGGCTTCATAGCAACATAGTGATTGCCATTTTGTTCAACGGTAATTAATGACTGATTGTTGAATGAAATTGTTTGGGTTGAGATTTGATTAGCCATTTCTGACTCCTTTGTTTTATTTTACGAAGATTTGACCTAATAGGGTCGCCAAGAGGTTCGTAAACCGAAACAAAGAACGGCCGGGATTATTCCCCTTTCGGGTATTTTATTCTCCGCCCTCTCGGCATAGATAAGATGTGATTATGCGCAATGAATGTTTAATGGCAATAAACAAACAAGGTTACTAAATTTCACGCATAAAAAAACCGCTATGCTATCGGGTGCGGACTTCCGCTTTGTTTTAAGGTTACGAGCCTTGATTGAAAGTGTATTGATTTATCGAAAGACTGTCAATTAGATTTTAAAATCAATTCCAGCTTGTTTTAAAATGCCATTTGCTGTGTGGCGGTTGGTAATAGTATAAGCAACAGGGAAAGGCTTTTGAGTAATTGGGCTGTTCCAAATTTCATGGCTGCCCTTTCCCTGACGTAAGAATGTGCAACCATATTGCTTGAGTATTTTTATAAGTTGATCGTAATACCCACTGCCCATCGTTACATCTCCAAACGTTGGAAATCTGCGTGGCTTTCAGTTTGGATAAAGGCAAGGCGGATATTATCGCTTTCACTACCATAACCTTGTAACTCATGCATTTCAGGTGCAATTTCCCACACGCGTTGTTGCAATTCTTCATAGGTGCGACCTTCAGTGACAAGATGCAACTTATCGCACGTGCCAATCCACGCGGGGATGTTATCTTCTACATCGTACATCACTTCTACGATATAAGGCGGATTGACTCTATCCAAGCGTTTCTTCACTGACATGAGCGTATCCTCAATGGTTATGCCGAAATAACTATTGGCGTTTGATAAAGTTCCAATGTACCACGTTGTAAAGGTACTAGCTTGGAATGCAGCACTACGCAGGATTTCATCATCGACATCAATCAATTCACTACAAAAATGAAGCAAATTACCCACAGCGTGAAAATGAATTGCCGCACCAATTTTAGATTCTCCAATCACCACTGAAACCACGTCGGATTTATCGCCGATAATTTGTGTAATGCCTTTATTCATCAGTTCTTCAACAATATAGCGATAATCTGAAGGGTAAAATTCATAGAAAATCTTTGTTAAATCTGATTTTGATACAAAGAGTTCACCGTCTTTAAGGGTAAACCGTAAAGGGAGAGTGCCAAAATTTGAGGTGAATACATTACACTTTTTATTAGACATTATAAGCCTTCTTTTTATCTAACACATTTCTCTAATCAACATAAAAACACTCACCAAAAATGAAGTGGACGGGTAAATTTATGTGCTATTAAAGGTTAAATAACAGTGATTGAAATAGTTCAAACTGTGTCGAATGATAGATGAAAAGTTTTATCTTGACAAGAAATTGCTTGCAATGACTAAAAAAGAAATAAAATCTTACCGCATGAAAAATCCCCTTGGGTGTCAAGGGGTATCTTGTTTAACCTAAACGCTTTATTATTTTGCTAATTTCTTCTGAATCTAATAAATACTCTTGTCCTTGATAAGTTAGCTTGTAAGCAATATCTAATTGGTTTGGTGTTGGAATAGGGCTAATTTTTGCCTGTTTTTCTTCCATTAACTGAGATAGTCTTTGGTGAGCAGCGCGAATTCTTTCTAATGAAGAACCATTTTGGGCTAATTTCCCATTATATTTTCCTACTTCAAAATCTAATGCTGCAAACTCATGAACTTTTTTATAAAAAATATCATCTATTGTTTTAGGGTCGGAATTTTTTATGTCTATCATTTTTGTTTTTCCTTACTATAAAAATTGGAAAACTATATATGGTGATTGTAATAAAAAAAATCAAGCTCTTAACATAAAATAATGATAAATTCACTAATAGCTTTCAAAAAAATCAGGGCAAACCAATAAGTGCCTATAATAAAGCCTAAAAATAGAGCTACGGAGGCAAATCTACGTGTCACTGGTTCTTTTGAAATTACTTCTAGCATTTCATAGAATAAAGCTAATTCCGAAGCACGCTGCGCCAATGGCAAAACCAACCGCTGCAATAATTGCTGCACTTGCTAGCATTTTCCCTACAATGCCTGCATCTTTTTCACTCATTTTTCCACCTACCTTAACTTGATGTTTTGGTGTATACTTAATCAAAATTGCTCCTTAGTTGGTTAAACTTGGAATAAGGGGTAAATAAAAACCCCGAACATTGCGAGTGTTCGGGGTTTGTTTTTTTATCTAAAAACTACACCACTTCTTCAAAGGTGCAGCTGATTTCCGTGTGTCTTTTAGTGACGGTTTTTGACCATTTCGGGCAAACGACTTTGATTAAATCGCCATTTTCGTATTCACGAAAGAAAAATGCCGTGACGCCACCATGCGATGTTAAAAAGCGGTCAAATTCGACCGCACTTCTATTAGAATCAGGCGAACATTCCACCTGGTCTCATATTTTGTTGCATTATTGTTCCTGCCTCTTTTCGAGCAATGGCTTGCACTAATTCCACAGCAATTTCTAAGCCGCCACTGGTCTCTTTGGTTTCCACGTTGGCGTTTGTTGGCTCTCCGTTGTTGATGATGTTTACTTTCACCCCCCGATTATTCGCATTCATTGGTGTGCTTGGTGCATATCCACCTACTGAACCGCCGTTTGCGTAGCCCTGTGGTTTAGCCTTGCGTTGATAGTTGAGCTGATCCAGGTAATCAACCCCCAAACGGCTTACCGCTTCTTTGGTAAAGACATATTCGCCTTTGTGAACAATACCAGCTGGCGTATATTTCCCGCCTTGGCCAGTAAATCCCCCTTCATCAAATCCAACGAGTCCACCAGTATATTTTGAGTCAAACCCGAAAAATTTGCCAATAGCTGTTCCTCCGAGCGCCGCCTTGAGTGATGCAAAAATCATCATTTTTACAATCATTGAAGTGATATCTTTAATCACTGATTGTGCAAAACCTCGGAAATTTCCTTTACCAGTTAATATGAAATCAGTTACGGCATCCGACATTCCATTAAACGCATTTAACGTAATTTGAGATACGTTGCCCATTACATCTTCCGCTGTGTTTTGGAATTTTTGGAAACCATCTCTAAATCCAGCTGCTGGATCGCTTTTTAGTTCTGCGGTTTGTTTAGCTTGTTCTTCTTTTAAGCGTTTAATTTCATCAATTGTCTGCTCAAGTAAGACAATATTTTCTTGCGTCATGCCTTTGCGCAATTTTGCCGTTTCGAGCTCTAGTTGATGATTGAAACGTAACTGTTCTACCGCTTCACTTGTTTGACCAATAAGCGTCAATTCAAATTGTCGAGCCTCAATCTGCTCTTTGTAATTGTCGCCTAAATCGCGGATTGCAACTTGTTGCTGCCCACTGTCAATTTCACTGGCAAGGCGTTTTAGATTAGCAAGCCCTTCTGCACCAAAGTGCGCATATTTTTCACCATTGGCAGCAATATCGTTTGTGAGTTTTTTTAACTCTTGATATTGGCTAATTCCACCATCTTGTAGATTGGCTTTTATGTCCGCTAGGCGTTGTTGGAGTTGGGTCACTTGATCGGTATATTGTTTGACATAATCAACTTTATTCCCGCTCCCCTTTGCCCCGCTAGATCTATTCTCTCTAGCTAACGCATTGGCTTGATATTCTTTTTCGATTGCATCAAGTTCAGACTTACTATATTTGCCTTGCTCAGAAAGCCGTTTAATATATTTTTCTGTTTCTCCCGCTGCTCTTTCTTTTGGCGTTTTTGCATTAGCAATTTTTCGATCAAGGCGAAGATCGTCAATAACCTTTTGAGCATCTGCGCCAATACCTGCGGTTTCTTCTTTTACGCCAATTACACCGCTAAGTAGCAATCTTGCTTTTTGTGCCGCCTGAGCTAATGCATCAGCCATCCCTAAGATTTTACCATTGGCGTCTGGTAACAAATCTTTAAAGTCTTCTGTTGAAAGTTTTAACTCAACAAATTTGTCTTTATTAAATTGTAATTCAGGGTAGAGCTTTTCTACGCTCTCTTTCAAGCGTTGAACTGATTCTTCTGCACCAATAGATTTTAAATCTCGCTCTGACTTCGCTAACTGCTGATTAGCTGAATCTATTTCGCCTTTCTTGATTTTTAAATCTTCAAGAAGTTGATTATAGCGTTTCAGTGCATATTGATTTTGCCAAAGGTTCCCCTCATCCATACTTTTAGTTTGAATCGATAATGCGCGCTCCATTCTTGATTTTTCTTCAATCAATGATTGGATTTGATTCTTCTGCTCTGTCATAGAACGCTTCAATTTTGCGCTCATTGCTTCTAGCTGATTTGCGGTCAATTTTTGTAACGCATCACTTGTCACATCAAGACTTTTCGCATAATCAAGATTTTCCATCTTGGCTTGTTCTGCATTTTGTTTCCAGGTATAAAATGCCCCCGCCCCCAAAGTAAGCGCAGTGGTGACCAGTCCAATAGGTCCACCTAATAGACTTAAAACACCACTTGATGCTCGCCCAGCCAAAGATAGTTTTTGTTTAGCAAGCGCTGCCCTTTCTGTTGCCTCTCTCTCTGCGTTCATTAATACTGTAAGTTGAGAGGCTTGGGCGGCCATTTGACCACGTAGCGCCATTCTTGTTTGTTCTGATTGAGCCAAACTTAATTGGGCGCGTAAAGACTGCATTTGTATTTGTGCTAGTCTTAATTCAGCCGTAGCTTGAACAGATGTAGCCTGTGCAACCTCTAAAGCCGCAAGAGCCTCTTGCCGTTTAGTTAATACAGACTTAATCCCTGCTACAGAGGCTTTACCTAATTGTCCTAGCAGAACCGAACCAATCACCACCGAAAGATAGTCAATATTTTTGGCTAAAAATGAGACAGATGCAGCCATCCCATCAAAGATACCACTGCGATTACCGACATCATCAACAAATTTAAGTGTTTGGTTTTTCAATTGAGTCATTGCCTGACCAAAAGTCAAAGGCATTTTTTCAAAATCTGCTGAAATTTTCTCGGTTGCGCCTGTAATAGCTTCAAATAACAATTGAGAGGTGATTTTACCTTCAGAAGCAAGTTGTTTCACTTCTGAACGGGTTTTCCCCATATACTGAGCAACGACATCCAAAATAATTGGTGCGGTTTCAGCAATAGTACGGAACTCATCACCTTGTAACCGACCTGAACCTAATGCTTGTGAAAGCTGGAAAAGTGCACTTGCCTGCTCTTGTGCGCCCACTCCACCTACTGCCATCGCTTTATTTAACGTTTCAGTAAAAGTTAGAATCCGCTCTTGGCTATAACCGTAATCTTTCAATGCTCGAGCAGAGCGAGCGTAAATTGTGGTTGTCGCCTCTAAATCAGCACGAGTACGTTGTGAAATAGAGAAAAGCTGGCTTTGAACAGCTTTATATTCTTCAAATGAATTCGTGACAAATTTCACCTGGGCAGCAAGGGTTTTCATTTTGTCGGACATTTGAATAAATTGCCCAAGGCCTTGAATTCCCAATCCAGCTGTCATTAAGGCTTTTAATTTACCCATTACGCCTAAAAGAGATTGCACTGAGCGCTCAGTAGATTTTGCGTTATCCGTCACCGAACGAATATCACGATTAACTTTATCAACCCCTATAGAACGTAACTCTATGCCTAATTGTGCGAAATCTGCCATAATTTACCTCTATGCAACAACTTCCTTAAAGGTTGCTGTTAGCGTGCTATATCCTGTTTTTTTGGTTTCATCCCATTCACCACAGGTAAACAATCCTTTTTTATCTCCGTAAGGTTGCCACGAAAAGGCTGTCACCCCACAACATTCATCAAGGAACATATCTATTGCCTTGATCTTTTCTTCTGAACCACTAAAGACCACATCGTAGGTTCTTAGGTTATTATTAATGCCATCTGATTGTCGCTGTTCATAACCGTCACCAAATCGAATAGTATTTACATTCGGCTTTTTTTTCCGCTTCATATTCCAATCGGCTTGCCAAGTAAATTCTTTCATATTCATTCCTTAGTAAAAGATTCAAGCCGAACCTTGAGCTATTCAGCTTGAATATTCAACCACAATATATCAAGTCGTTTAATCACCTCAACCTCCCATCTTGCCAATAAAATATTAGTCAATTTAGACCATGCCAATATTTCACTAAAAGTAATAGGATTAGCGGACATTCCGCACTGTCGGGATGAGGATACGGCATAAAAATACTCAAGCAAATAACCCACCGCAATATTGGGCGGAGGGTTATTTAGCTCTTCGGGCGTTATACCTAATTGTTGCTCAATAACTTGAAGATGCTCGCGTTGTGTCGCTTTGGAATTGTCTGGTCGTTTATCAAGACGAAATTCTGCCTGAGCAAACTCGTAGAGATGTTCGATCAGGCCTTCAAGAAATTTCCCAAGTCTTCTGACTGTTCAATAATTTGTTCAGCTAACCAAGGACACTGGGTAAGCAGCATTTTCACATTGGCGGGGGTAAACTCAAGAGGAGTTCCTTCCCATTCTAAATTCTCCCAGCTAGCTACGCGCACAATGGCGTTTTCAAGAGCTTCCGATTTCAATTCAGAGAGTTCTTTAAATTGTGGTTTGCGGGTGCGCTGGTTTTCAAATTCTTGCTTTTGTAATTTGCGTAAGACGTTAGATTGAAAACGCTGTACAACATCACTTTGCGAGGCATAGACATCAATCATTGCTCCAGTTCCTTCCCCAGTAATCGGGTGAGTGACTTCAAAGCGATAAGTATTTTCAGAGGCTTTAACAGTATTTAATTTAGAAAAGTCCATTGTGTTTTCCTTATAAATTGGATTGAAATAAAAAAACCGAAAGTGATGAACTTTCGGGGTTGTTTTCTATAAAGTATGACTAAATTTCACCGCGCTTTAGGCTAATGAATCTTGAATGATGAGTGTTGTTGGTTTCTTTAATACATCATCAATTGTACTTTCCGCATCATAAATCGCTGGGAAAGCATCAAAGTTTAGGGTTTGAATAAGGTTTTTCGCACCGTCATCAATTTCAATAGAAGTCGCTTTCACGCCTGGCAAGATGAACGTTAAATAATCTCCGTTGTCGACTGATTCGGCATCCATTCTTAAAGCAAGAGAAAGATTCGCACCGCTACGCACAGCGTCAATCATGGTTTTATCTTGGAAATACATCGTAAACGATCCGCTAATTGCCACCGTGCCAATAAACACGTCTGGTGCGTATTTCGCACCTAGTACCGCCTCACTAGATGCATTCAAATCGATGTCCATCTTCAAACCAGTAACTAATGCTGCTTTGGTTTTATTGACCATCAGTTGCCCATTTACACCTGCAACCTTAGCCGATTGAGTCACTTCCTGCGCACCAGTAAAATATGTAGTTTGACTCTCCTCGCCTTTTTGTCCTAAAAAGGTGACCGCAATCGATGCTATACCATTCGGTTGAATATCTAGGCTAATTTTAGATACTCGACAACCTGTATAAATGCGACTTAATCCAATATCTGCGAAGGTGTCTTCAAGCGTAAAGGAATCAGTTGTATGGCCAGTTTCAGGAATTACGAGTAATTTACCTTGTTTTTCACCTGCCCCAGTGCTAGTTTTCTTTAACACAGGCGATTTCGCTTCTGTCCATGTTCCTCTCAATGCGGCTGCAAAAAAATCAGACCATTGACCTGCAGACAATTCACCTTTCAAATCGCCCTCCACTTTTTCAAATCCAACAATGGATGGAGAGCGTTGCATATTTTCTCGAATTTCCTCACTTGAGAATGAATCAAAGGTTGAGTTCAGTGAGCTTTCTGTGCGAGGCATCACTTTACCAATACCTTTTGCAGCACGTACTCCAAATGTTGTTTCTTTTGCAAACGTAACCTTACGTTTTACACCTTGTGCATTTGCCATATAACCTCCTAGAGTTCATAAGCGGTAAAATTGATTGTAACTGGCAACGCCAGTTTATTATCGTTTAAAAAAATACCGCCAATAAGTGGCGGTTTATGGATGATGATTTGAACGTTATCCTTAATAAAGGACTGTCCGTAAAAATGCCGTCGAATAGCTGTCGCACGCTCCTCAATGGCTTTCGTGCCTAATCCTGCCTCATAAAATAACGTTAATTGCAAAAAACCTAATTCTTCAGCATGCGGCCGATCAGAGATTGCACCTGTATCGCTAGATGAAATAGTTAAGTGGAGCGTTTGATATGGTAGTTTGGGCGTATTTAAAACGCCTTCCCATGCGGTATTAAATTGTCCTAATTGGTTTAAGTGAGTTTGCAATACAGACCGAATAATTTGCTTCATCTAAAATCACCACCTACTTTTCTTTAATAACGCTTCCATTTCTTGCACAGTAATCCTCACCATGCCTTTTGGAGCCTGAATCGAAAAGCCATTGTTTGTTTTACGCCCTCCTGGTTTAGGGTATAACCCATATTCCAGCGTCAAGGCATAAGGCTTATCCGTCGCAATGTAAAGCGTATTACCAAATTTTGCATTGTTAATCACTTCATTAGAACCATTAAATACAGATGGTGCTTCTCCCACCGAGACTGTCCAACTTCGACGTAACTGCCCGCTATCGACAGGCGTTTTAGATTGCACTTTTTTAAATGTATCCAATGCGATTTTCCGTACCAACATATCTGCACGTTGCATCGTTCGTTCTCTAAAAGCATCAATTTCAGCTACAAATCTACCCATTTACTAACCTTGCCTGAAGCTTGTAATAAATCGTCATACCAGATGGTTTTAATGGCTGACAATTCACAATTTGCCAACGCTCTCCATTAACAAGGAGCACACTTAAAAGCAGCTCTTCTCTCGAAAGAGGAGATGATAGGCTTAACGTAATAGACACATCGCCTTGTTGAACTAAGCTTGCCTCACCTTTTAAAACACCAGAACTTTGGAATTGAGGAAAGTCATAGGTCAATTGGTTAAATATACAAACACCCAATAAGCGACGCTTGCGTCGAGTTGCCTCACCTGTATTAACGTTGTAATCACTGGTAATGTTTTGTTCAATACTACATGGCACCCCAAATTCGGTTAACAAGGTCTTTGCAGTATCAGCCAACTCATCATAAAATCCCATTCTTACCCCCGTTCAAGCAATACTCTACGCATAGCTCCTTTCTCTCGAACAAACTCTCTCAACAACTGCGCCACATAACTAAATCGCTGATTCTCTACACCGTTTGCAGCTGAAGGATAAGAATACGTTACAGAAAGTTCACCAACTTTCACTGCACTTTTAAGTGCGGTTGGATTTTGAGTTAAATTTTCTTCCAAAGCTAATTCGCAGACTGCATTTTTTACTTTTACTGGTACGTCTGTATCACCATTACGTGGGAACGCTCGTAATTGATGTTTATCGGATGGCTTTCCTAAATAGATATAGCCACTATCAATATAATCCGATGCATTGACTAATCGGCGAGCCTTTTCTGTTGCACTTAGTGCCCCCCATATTTCTGCACTCATTCTGAGATTATGATATGCATCAGCTTCTTCTACAGAAACATAAGCGCTCATTTTTTCTCCTTATTTAGAAGAATCTTCAATTTTGTTTTGGTACAATTTCGCACAGTTATTTCCTTTTGCAATTAATGGGCAAGGGAAATAAGAACCCCCGAGTAATTCGTTACTTGGGGGTGCTTTTTTAGCGATATGGCTACTTGGTTTTAACCAACACGCCCGCGGTGTCTTTCAATGAAGTTGCGGTTTTACGCCAGTTGGCTGATGCCCCTAACTTGGTGTCGTCGGGGGATTTACCGCCTGCAGTCATATCCCATTCATAACCGAGAATACCTAAGTTATAAGTCCATTCTGCTTGATAAACTGCTGCGATATTTTCACCGCCTAATTTCGGTTGCATTTCGCTATTGAAATCGTTGTTACCACTTACCACGATCGCCCCTTCTTGCAAGCCTAGAGTGTTATAGGCTGAAGCGGTACTATCAACTAACGCAGGACTATCCGTGACCACAAACAAGCGACCAAATGGATCGCGCATCACACTCACGTTGTCGTAAGTAAACAAACGTTCTGCATTAGTTAAGGCATTGTCGTACAAGGTGTGTAAGGTGGTTGAATGAACAATCCACGCTTTTAATGCACTGGAGCGGTCGCCAAATAATGCTGCCGCTTTGTTGAGCGTGCGGAAATTCGGGGCGTTTTTCTTGTCATCTAAGACTGCAGTAGTTTGCCCGCCAATCGCAGCAACGGCACCTAGAATTGCCGTGTTCAACATATCCGCTAAGCGCGCTTTTGCTAATTGCTGACCAATTTCAATGGCTGCCAATTCTGGGTTTTGCAATACCCAACGATATTGTTGCGGTTCATACTCAATCGGGTGCGTACCTGCAGCCACTTTTACTGCTACATTGAGTAATTGTTCTAGGCGTTTCGCTTGCACTGTACCACTGCCATAAGCATTACGACGACGCACTAAGCCTTGAATCGCTTTAAAGCTCGCACGAATATCAAAATCACCTTGTGTTGGAGCATTTTGCAATGTAATCACTCCGCCTGAAGCTTGATTGAATTTTTCAATATCCTGATCGACAGTTTCAGTTAACGCTAAATGTGTTTGTTTGTTAAAGACTTGTAAGTCAAAAGCCATAATAAGCTCCTATGTTATGGTGCGATTGCACCGTAAATAAAAAAGGTGCAATCTCTTGCACCCGATTATGAATGTTGTTGCATATACGCAATTTTTTCTGCGTCGGTTTTACATTCGGCTAAGGATTTAGGGGCATTGCTACCGCCTGTTCCCGCGCCAATACCTGAACCTGATGTACCTGATGGTTTTAAAATCGCATCTTTATTTGGATACGCACCGACTAACGCCTCTAATGCTTCCTCAAAATCGGCTTTTTCACCTGGGCGTGAACGGCTGTAAATTTCATTGCCATCGGCGAACTTCGCCACCACTTTACCTTCATCTGAAATACTGAAATGCTTACCAAAGAAGGCTTGCACCACATCAGAAGGTAAATTTAAATGTTCTGCGGCATATTTAGAGCGAGCAAACGAACCACCAATTAGTTCTGCGTGCAATTGCGATTGTAGTTTTTCAGCTTGAGATTTGGATTCTGCCAGTTGTTCATCAAAGGTTTTACGCATTTCCACAGGCATCCCGTTTTCAACAACCACGTGCCCATTTTCATCAAGTTTTAATTTCATATTGGATTTCCTTCCAGTTAGTTAAGGTTGTGCCTTTTCCAAGGCGTAAAAAAACCGCCTACATTGCTGTAAGCGGTTCAATATAATGTTTTATTAACTACGTCTAATGGCTTCAATCGCTTCTTCCACCGTTAAATTGTAATTATCAGTTACTCTACGGTAGAAATGAATAGCATTGGGATTTTCTCGAAGTGCTTTTATTTTACGAGCCTTTTCTTCTTCGGTCGGTTTGTAATTTTCAAGTTTCTTTTGAAACTCTTTTGCCTCTTTCAAAGAAGTTTTCATATCTTCCATCCATTCTTCAAAAGGCATTTGAAAAACCTCTTTCGCAATCCGTTTTTGCTCCTCTAAAGGTAAATCAAGCACTGACATTTATAATTCCCTCGCTTCAATTACGGTAACATTACCATTCATATAGCGATCTTTTATAAAGAACTTAGTTCTATCTTTAAATAAAACTTCTCGTTCATCAGGATAATCACTAATATCTTCGATTATTTTACCATTCTTACTTTGAATAATAAATCGAACATTACCTTTAAAGGTTGATAAACTATTATCAATGCTTGAACTCATAAAAGCTTTTTCTGTGACTATTTTACCTATCTGATATTTTTCTAATACCTCATCTGGCAAAGTCGTATCGCGATAAGTCATACCGTTATAAGCAGGCGCTTTATCCAACCCTTGATTTACCACAGCAATAAACCGCTTATCGGTCAGTGTAAGATTATCATTACGCATATTGTAATTTAAATCCCAATAAAGCTCGCTCGTGTAGGCTTTCATTGCAACAAGCTCGTGATGAGTAATGTTATAAGTGGCTTTAAATGCCTGAATTTTAAGGCTGTTTTTTACTTCTTCTGAAATACGTTGATAAATATCTTCCGCTATCCAAGATTGCGTATAGGATTTTTGTAAATCCCTCAATGTCAACGCCCTGCCAGATTGGTCTAACATATCCGAGAAAGTAATTACACCACGTTCCCATAAATCCGCTTTACCTTTGCCGAGTACCTTTTCTTTTTCTTCGTGCGTTTTACTGTGTAACCACGATTCATAATTGATTCGCTCATCGACCTGTCCATTCATTGAAGCACGGGTGCTAGTTGGCATTTCGTCCATTCCTTGCACGCCTAATTCCTCCCAGCTTTTCGTGACAAGCTGAAGAATGCTACGACAACGAGGGTGTAATGGTGGTCGTTTATAGGGAATGTTATGCCCGATTGGCTTTTTGTCCAAATCCCATCGTTTACCATCTCGTACTTGGCAAACTGTGGAAGTCCGCATATCCAACGTAGAAAGGTGCTCTTCACCTGAGAGAATATCTAAATTTGCATCGCGAAGTTCTTCGTGAGCAGTGTCCGCCACTTTTGCCACCGCCGTAATCACTAATGTTTCCGCATTGCGACGGCTAATGTTCATCAATTCTCGCACTTCTGTTGCCAGCTGTCCGTTTTGCTTTCCTTCTGCTACACCAGAGCGGATAATTCCTTCAAACTTAAAGGCTAAATCCGCACGTTGCTTATTCCACCATGCCTCAAGTGGTTGCCCTTCAATCACGGCGACATTTTTAATCGCCTTAATCCGCTCTTTCGATACCGCATTAAACAAATCAAAACCAACTTCACCATTGTACAGTTGATCAATTTTACTTGCCTCAAGCAATAAAAAACCGCTTAACTCGTCTTGCGTGTAAGCGGTTGTTTCTTGATATGTTTTTGCGATTTCTGATTTCAATTCGGTGAGCAGTTTATCCAGTTTTTTAGAGGGCAAGGCTTCGACACCGATAGCACTGATGTAGTTAATCAGCGATTTTTGCAATGCATTTAACCGCTTGTACACCTGTTGTCGCAAGTGAGCATCATAGCGAAAATGCAAGATTTTGCGGTCAGTTAAAGCGTGGGCAATGCGTTGTCTAAGCGTTTGTTTCTGATGTTTCTTCGAGGTCAAAATACATTCCCTCCGATTGCAAGCGTTCTTGCTCTGTGCCCCATTCTAAGCCGTCGGCTAATAAGCCACGACGTTTGGCTTCGTCAAAGGTGGATTGATTCGAAATCACGCCAGCATTACGTAACTGAATCACACTTGCCATTGAAGCGGACGGGTCGAGATCGTTTTCAATGTTACCCGAAATCTGCACGTTACCCACCAGCTCTTTGGCAATGCCAAGCCAATGCCCTGTATATTCCAAGGCTAAATCAATAGCATCTTCAAAGCGGTTTGCTAGTAAACGTAGCTGGGAAATTTCTTTGCCTGCTTCATCACGGGCTTGGCTGTCAGTCATTGCTAAGGCGGTTTTGGTAAGCAACTTCGCCCCTGCGGTTTTCATTTGTTCTTCTAAATCTTTCAGGCTTTCAACACCTGAAGCAATCGCTTGCCCTGAATGTTCGACAAATTGCATTGAGCTATCAACAGGTAAATGAATCGCGCTACCACCAATAGCAAGCTGTTTCACTTCATCATTAGAATAAATCGCTAACAATGGCACGCGGGCGATGTTAGTAATGTTGTCCTGATCTGATTGAGATTGCCAGTGTTTTACATTCAAATACGCCAACTCCATTAAAGGCGGCTCAATGGCATTGGTGAGTTCGTTACGCTTTGTGATAAATGGCACGACAGGCACAAAATCAAGAGGTCGATTTTGGGCAGTGAGGAGCAATTCCGATTCAAGACGAAACTCGCTTTCCGCTTCGCTAAATTTCCGCACTTTACCGATTTCGTACACATAAACGTGTTTCACAGTTTTCACGCCAAATTCGCCATCCTCAACCTGTTCATTTACAACATAGCGGAATTGAGTAATCGCTTGTTTACCATTTACTCGTGCGGTTTTAATGCCCAGTACTTGATGCGGTTTAATATGTACCCAATAAGGACGGGCATTTAAGGCTTTCTCTTCTGCGCGACTTTTCACGACTTCTACGCGGGTAAAATCAATCAGAGCGAACGAGCAACCATACGCCAAGGCGGAATAAAACCATCGGGAGGCGAACACATCAAGGTTATTGCCTGCTAAATCCACATCATCAAAAATGGCTTGCACCGTTTCTGTTACATTAGCCACATCAATGGGATTAAAGAACACACGCCCTGTCATTTGGGAAAGCGTTTCCGACAAGGCGGGGTAAAGGGTCGAACGCTCAAGGCGTTTGCGGTAACTATTGGGCTCTTCCATTTCCATTTGGAAAAGGTAGGTTTGTGCGGCTTTTCGCATT
>QWCF01000949.1_pt1 | contig 15670 bp, 12 predicted proteins | sample 1972521 | NCBI WGS metagenome assembly QWCF01 (sample SAMN09866715, study PRJNA288562) | Human oral metagenome isolate term4_saliva, whole genome shotgun sequencing...
CTACCTAACTACTATAAAAAATCTAATTGATCAAAAAATTGTGGTGAAAAATTCAGTAACTCTTGATAAATATGAGGATATAGATACATTTGTTTTTGACAAAACAGGAACAATCACTGTATCTAAGCCATATATTCAAGAAGTACTACCATTTTATGAATATTCTTATGAAGAAGTTCTTAGAATTGGAGCGTGTTTAGAGGAACATATCTATCACCCAATTGCCAGTGCTGTTGTAAGCAAGGCGGAAGAAGATGGAATTGAGCATGAAGAGATGCACACAGAGTTATATCACATTGCCTCAAAAGGCATAATATCTCATATCGACGGAGAGAAAGTAGTTATTGGAAGTAGACAATTGTTAAAAGATGAAGATATAGTTGTTACTGCTGAACAAGAACAAATTATAGCCGAAAAACAGGAACAATATAATCTATTATTCTTAGGATATAAAGGGAAATTAATCTCAATCTTCTGTGTGGATATTCCATTAAGAGATGAAGCGAGTGCAGTATTAACTGAGCTTAGAAATAGAGGTAAAAAGGTAGTTCTTTTAACAGGAGATAATGAAATTAGAACTAAGAAAATTTTAAAAGACGTAACTTTTGACGAGGTTCATACAAATATGACACCAGTTACGAAATTTGAATATATTAAGGGTGAAAAAGAACGAGGAAGACATGTCCTGATGATAGGTGACGGTCTAAATGACTCAGCGGCACTATCAGAAAGTGACGTAAGTATTGTTATGAGCGAAAGTGCTGATCTTTCAAAACAAATCAGTGATGTCGTTCTAAAATCAGATTCACTAAACTCTCTATTATTACTGTCAGATGTTTCAAAAGCACTACGAACTCAAATGAGCAACAATGTTAAGAGTACAGTATCGATTAATAGTTCTCTGATATTCTTAGGGTTAATAAATGTATTACCATCGAACTTATTAGCATTATTACATAATCTAACTACATTTAGTATCGTACTTAAGAATTTTAATATTAAGTAAGGTGTCAAGTTAATAATGTTTGGAGGAAGATAGCTCTTCTTTTGAATATGTAAACTAAATTAGTATTATTAATTGCCGGGTTATGTAAACTGATAACAATAGAACTCGAATCTAGGAGGAATCTTAGGTTCGAGTTTTTTGTATGATTTTATATAAACTTTTAAAAAAAAAATTAAGACTTTTGGGTTAATTCCAATCTTTCGTTAAGATTACGAAAAAATAATAATTCGTGGTACAATATAACTAAAATGTTATAAAAAAATTAAGAGGATGTACTATGGGTAAAAAAATAAGAAAATTTCCATCGATAAAAAAGAATAATAATTTCGCCTTGATAAGAGAAATAGAGCTGGTATATACAGAATTACAAGAAAACACTTTTAAGAATATAAAATTTATTAACAAAGAAGATCAATTGGATTTTAATGAATCGTTAAAACTTTTTGCTAATTTTATGGTGACAGGGGATAAGGAATTTATTGAAAAAGCATATCTAAAATCATCGTATAATATATTTGCTAATATATTTATGCTATCTGAACAGAAAAAGTCGCCACTTGAAGTAGTAGCAGGTATTGAAAAATTAAAGTTTGAAACTGTAAAATATCCAATTGTAGGGAACCCTAATTTCAAGAATGATTTTAATAAGGTCGTTATTCAGCATTTGATTTCATTTTATATGGATAATCGAATGTATAGTTCAATTCCAAGTGCTAGTCTTATTTGGATAAATCTTGAAAAAGGAGAGCTTAAACTTGATAGTATTTTAATGGATACTATCATAGCATATTTAAAACTCGATTCTGCATATAGGTTTTATAGCTTGTACAATGAATTATCACCTGCCTCAAAATTAGATGAATTTGTTCAATTAGCTAAGATAATATTTGATATTAGAAGGTTGGATGAGGAAGAGGTTGTAGAAACTTTGGCGACTCTAAAATACATTAATCCAAAAATTGAGCGATTACTAGATATTGCATCTAATGAAAAATTATTTAATAAGAATGAATTTAATAGATTGATATATAGTGAGACAAAGGTAGAACAATTAATTGAATTTATTTTGATTGATTATACGATGGAGTATCTAACGTGGGTTAATTCTCGTATAAGAACCGGAAAACAATTAAATGAAAAAATTAAAGCAAGAAGTATATCTGTAGAAACAATGAGAAATAATTCGATTTTTGAAAATGTTAGTTCTAAGGCGTTAAAATCCCTTAAGAAGGAAGGATTATTGAAAAAAGAGGATTTCTTAAACGTTACAGAAAAATATTTATTAAATGAAGTCGATAATGTAGGAAAGAAATCTATAAAACAATTAAAAGAAAATGGTGTAGAGTTTAAAAAGGAGAGAAGAAGCTAATATGAAAAATAAACAGATAATTGAATTATTAGGTCCGGATTGGGAAAAGTTTTCAGAAATAATATTAAAATATCATAAAGAAATAAATAAGGGATTAGATAGACAGCCTATACTAACACAAGTAATTTATTTGGATAAAGTTATAAATGATTTTAAATTTATTTTTAACATGGCATCTGATATGAACGTTGATTTAGGAGAAACTGACTGGGGAAGAGCGTTATTAGATATTTTTCTAATATCTGCAGAAAAGTTTAAAGAAGCTCATAAATATGCAGATAGCTTGGAATTGCTATTGTTGATTTATTTAGCTAGTCCAAGTAATAAGACATCAATAAAATATGAGATAGCCGAAATGTGTGTAGAGTTAGGTAGAGATGATGTTTTTAAGAAATATTTCCAAGATACTACAGATTTAGAGTTGCTTATGGCAGGTACACTATCAGCTATCATGACAAAAGATGAAGAAGAGGCAAGGGTTTATTTCGAGAGATTACGAGAAGAACATCGTGATGCTACACTATTCTTCAAAAAAGATTTTCACCTTACTAATAATATAAAGAGAACTATTCCGAAAACATTAAAAAACAATGATGAATTTTTTAACATGTTAATAAGATATAAAGAATATTTACAACGTGGGCATATTTATTCTGTTCTTAGATATTTTGAGGAAAACCCAGTGAATATACGAAAAATCAAAGAAGAGAAAGAAAAAATCCAAAGACAAAAGATGGAAATGGATAGGTTTTTACAAGGATTAGGTATTAACCGTAGTGATTATGCATGGAATCTTGTAAATTTTGGAATTGGAACTAAAGATGATTTCAAGAACTTTACTAAAAAAGAAGTTTTAGGAATAGAAGGTATTGGGCCGAAGACTATTGCGAAGTTAGAAGAAGTGGGTGTGGAGTTTAGGGAAGTGTAAGAAATAGGGAGTGACTCAAAAATCGTGATTCCGGAGAAATCGATTTTGTTGAGTCACCCCCGCACAGTTTATTAGATATCTAAAAAGCTTTTAAAAGCGAATTTAGATATCAATAAACCACTGCGTCTATGAGTTTTCAAATACACTAATTTAAAAATTTTGGACTTTTGACTCAATCCTATTTATTATAGACCCAATTTTTATGGATTGATTAAAGGTATATGTTGGGAAGAAACTCGGATTCAGAAAAACTGGATTCGAGGATTTATTAATATTGTAGTTGAAAAAATTATGAGAGCACGCTATGAATATAATGGAACTGTTTCGGAAGTCTGTATTTTTAAATTGTATCAACCATTTAGAATATGGTACAATTTATTTATATTAGAAATTTAAGGAGACATTATGGATATTTTTATATTGTTATTAATTGTAGTATTAATATCGCTACTGCCTGTGAATAATAATTATTTAAATGTGAAATCAACAAATGGACTAAAAGGTTTTCTAGCTTTAGGAATAGTGTTTCATCATTTATCACAATGGGTTACTACAGGAGTAGAGTTTTCTAATTTCAATTATATGGGAACATATACAGTATCAGCATTTTTCTTTTTATCTGGGTATGGTTTATATATCCAAAATGAAAGAAAGGAAGGGTATTTAGACAATTTTTTAGTGAAAAGATTATCTAGAGTTATTGTTCCGGTTATATTTGTATCAGGAATATATATTGTTTATTTTATATCTAATAAGTATGTTATAACAATTAATTATTTTATTAATCTATTTGTAAAAGGTAGTACTATAATAGCGAACGGTTGGTTTGTTGATGTAATTATTTTGCTGTATGTGTGTTTCTATGTATCATTTAAAATATTTAGTAATAGAACTATAGCGATATTAGTGAATACGATTTTAATAGTAGGGTATATTATCTTAGCGACTAAATTAGGTTATGATTTTTGGTGGTACAATAGTAGCCTTTCTTTTGCACTAGGATTGATATGGGCGAAATATAATAAGGAAATTGATAAAGTGTTAAGCGATTATTATTTTATATGTATAATTTTAGTCACTTGTTTATTATTTATTTCACATCAATATAGTTTTATTCTAAAAAAACTGAACTTAGTAGATGATTATAGTTATGGATTTGCAGCAAATATAGATAATATTATCTTTACTGTATTCTTTATTTTTATAGTTAGGAAAATAGACTTTTCTAACAAGTATTTACTGTTTTTGGGTAAGATTTCATTTGAGTTATATATGATTCACGGATTAGTGATATCAATATTTGGAAAGTATTTTGTAACATCTAGATTAAATGATATTATATTTACTATACTAGTTTTATCTGTTAGTATAATATTAGCGTGGATAATTAATTTAATAATAGGGAAAATTAGTATTAAGGATTGTCCCAGAAATTATAAATTTTTTTAAAAGTGTATATGATAACTCGTAGACGCAGTGATTTATTGATATCTAAATTCACTCTATAAAAGCTTTTTAGATATCTAATAAACTTTGTGGGGGTGACTCGATAAAATTGATTTCTCTGAAATCGCAGTTTTTGAGGCACTTCCTTTTTTACTTTCATTTCTTCTGTTCTATTGTGAAATATGGTATAATAAAGAGATGAAATAAATTAGTAGAGTTAATCGAAGAAGCTGATTAGCTATTAAGGTGAAAGATGAACATTGATAATAGATTTGAAACAGAAACAGTAAAAAAGTATAGAGCTTCGATTGAAAAGAAGAAGATATCGTTATTTCTGAAATTACTTTTTGATAAGGTGTTGGCATTGATTTTGCTTATTCCTTTATCGCCGATAATTTTAGGGATAGCTATTTGGATAAAACTTGATAGTGAAGGACCTGTATTTTACAGGCAAGAGCGTATAACTACATATGGTCGAACATTTAGAATCTTTAAGTTTAGAACTATGGTTAAGGATGCAGATAAGCTTGGGACAGCTGTTACTCAGCAAAATGATCCTCGTATTAGTAAGGTAGGGCATAAGCTTCGTAAATTACGTCTTGACGAACTGCCTCAACTTATCAACGTACTTGTAGGAGATATGAGTTTTGTAGGAGTAAGACCTGAAGTTGCGAAGTATGTAGATAAATATACTGATGAAATGAATGCAACATTACTTCTTCCTGCTGGGATAACTTCTCCAGCGAGTATCGAATACAAAGATGAAGACCAAGTTATTGAGAAATTCAAAGGAAGTGGAAGAAGTGTAGATGAAATCTATGTGGAGGAAATTCTTCCGGATAAGATGAAATATAACTTAAAGTACATTGAAGAATTCAGTGTTATAAATGATATTAAAATAATGATAAGAACTGCTATTGCGGTTGTTAAATAAAAAAGCTGCAACTTCCACATTGCAGCCTACTATCAACACTAAACGAATGAAAGAAACGAAATTCCAATGAAATTATTCTTTATTTAATTCGCGAAGAATTAAAAAGATAACTATTAATTGAAGTAATTCGATCATATTTTACACTCCTTTCACAGTAGTGTATTTAGTTGATAGTAATTTAATTATATCATACTATTAAATGATATTAAAATTAACTGAGGCTTACGAGTTAGCGAATTATCTGATATTGTAATACATATAATAAGAATCATAGTTAATTAAATATGGATTGCTGTTCACCATGAAATAGATGGAATTTTTAAAATGTATTTTGATTGATTAACTATAAAAAATATTGTATAATAATGTCTAGATAATTCGATCAAAAAACACAAGAGGCCTTCCACAATATTAGTCTCTTGTGTTTTTTTATTAGAAAGAGTAGAAACAAATAATTAGGAGTTTGAGATGAAAAAATATAATATACCATTTTCTCCACCAGATATTAGTGATGGAGAAATTAATGAAGTAATAGATATTGTCCCTGCGATGACTTATACTGCTTCTTGTAGTGTGATTTACCACGTTGGAGCAAAGGCTGTTATTGTTGATATTGCTGAAGATAGCCATGAGATGGACTACGACGCTTTGGCTGATGCTATTACTGAGAACACTAAGGCTGTTATTCCTGTTGATTTAGCAGGGATTCCATGTGATTATGATAAAATTTTTGAGGTAGTGGAGAGTAAGAAACACTTATTCAAAGCCAATAGTGAATATCAAGAAAAGCTTGGTAGAGTGGCTGTTGTAGCTGACGGAGCACATGCTTTAGGAAGTACTTATAAAGGTAAGAAAATTGGTTCAGTGGCTGATTTTACGACATTCTCATTCCACGCTGTGAAGAACTTCACTACTGCTGAAGGTGGAAGTGTAACTTGGAAAGAAAATGAAAACTTTGATAATGAAGAGTTATACAGAGAATACCAAATATATTCTCTTCACGGTCAAACAAAAGATGCTTTGGCTAAAACGAAAGCAGGATCTTGGGAATATGATATTGTTATTCCTGGATATAAATGCAACTTAACTGATATCGGGGCTTCTATTGGATTAGTTCAATTAGACCGTTATCCGAAACTTTTAGAACGCCGTGATAATATTATTCGTCAGTATAATAAAGGATTCGAAGGAACAAGAATTAAACCACTAAGTCACAGTTCAGAAGATTATAAATCTTGTGGGCACCTGTATATCACTCATATCGAAGGTGCAACATTTGAAGAACGTGGTGAGATAATCGTTAAAATGGCAGAGCGTGGAATTAGCTGTAATGTTCACTATAAACCATTGCCATTATTAACTGCGTATAAGAACTTAGGATTTGATATTGAAAATTATCCTAATGCTTATAATTACTATGTTAAAGAAATAACATTACCTTTACATACAAGACTTAGTGATGAAGATGTAGCTGTAATTATTGAAAACTTCAAGGAAATAGTTGAGGGGGTAGTAGGTGAGTAGCTACGGAAATGAATTAATCAGTATAATTGTACCTGTGTATAATGTTGAACAATATTTAGAAAAATGTGTAGATTCAATAATAAATCAAAAATATAAAAATCTAGAAATAATTTTGGTAGATGATGGAGCTACTGATAGTAGTGGTAAGTTATGTGATGAATTAGCCAAGATAGACAATAGGATAAAGGTGTATCATAAAGAAAATGGTGGTTTATCAGATGCAAGGAACTACGGTGTAGAAAGAGCAACTGGTGATTATATTGGGTTTGTAGATAGCGATGATTATATAGATTCTGAAATGTATGAGGAACTGTATGAAGCTATAAAAAAAGAAAATGTAGATGTAGTGGAGTGTAATCTAAAAATAATATATCCAGATAGAGTAGAATTATTTACTGAACAAAAGTATTATAATGTATATACAAAGCAAGAGTATTTAGAAGAGTATTTAAAAATTGAGAAAATTTTTGGCTCGGCTTGTGTAAGATTAATTAAATCAGATATTGCTAAGAAACTGAAATTTCCAGTTGGTAAGTTGTATGAGGATACTTATTATGCATATGATTTAATAGAAAAAGTTGACAGGTATGTTATAATGAATAATCCATATTATAACTATCTTATGAGAGAAAATAGTATAACAAATACAAAGTTTAATCCTAGAATATTTGATCTTATAGAGATAGTTGAGAAGTTTCGTAAAACGACTTATGAGAATTATCCTGGTTTAAAAGAAGCGGCAGATTGTCGTAAGATGTATGCTTATTTTTCTGTTTTGAATAGTATATTGTTAGAAGAAAATTATAGAGATAATGAGTATTATTCGGAGATATTAAGTTATTTTAAAAGAAATTATATTAGCTTACTAAAAAATAAATATATAAATCGTAACAGGAAACTAAGTGTAATACTAATTAAGCTAAATATAGATTTATACAGAAAAGTATTAATGAAATATAAGAAGAAAATAGCAGGTAATTAGGAGGAATTTATGGATAATGAGTTAATAAGTGTAGTTGTCCCAGTATATAAGGTAGAAAAATACTTAGAAAAGTGTGTGAAATCTATATTAAAACAAACTTATACAAATCTAGAAATAATTTTAGTAAATGATGGTTCTCCTGACAAATGTGGACAATTATGTGATGAACTTGCTAAAGCCGATGATAGAATAAAAGTTTTCCATAAAGAAAATGGCGGTCTATCAGATGCTCGAAATTTCGGAGTAGAGAGAGCAAATGGAGAGTACATTGGTTTTGTAGACAGTGATGATTATATTCATGAAAGCATGTACGAAGAGTTATATAAAGCTATAAAGAAATCAGGAACGTCTATTGCAGAGTGCGGAGTAACTAGGGTCTATAAAAATACATTAAGACCTCATTATGAAGGCGAAGACTATTTTCTAGTTTTAGATAGAGAAGAGTATTTAAAAGAATACTTGAAAAATAAGAGATTGTATGGTTCAGCATGGTGTAAATTAATTCATAAAAATTTGGCAAAAAAAATAAAATTTCCTACCGGAAAGATTTATGAGGATGCTTTTTATACTTTAGAACTTCTGAAAACTGTGGATAAATATACTCTTATAAGTGGAAATTATTATTATTATTACATAAGGGAAAATAGTATAACAACAAGACCATTTAGTTCAAAGGACATGGATTATATAGAAATAATGAATCAAATAGAAGATTATACTTTATCTAATTTTCCTATATTTAAAGAACAATTATTAGTCAGATTAAGTTTTGCATATATTTCTATATTTAATCAATTGTTAGAGGTAGATGATTACAAAACAAAGAAAGAATATAAAATATTGAAAGATAAGCTTAAAGATAATTATTTCAAAGTTTTAGTTAATAAAAAAGCACCTAAAAATTTGAAGGTTGCTATATTGTTATTGAGTATCAATGAAAGATTATATAAATTTATGTTATCAAAATATAAAAAGTATGAGAGCAATGAATAAAATGTAAAGAGGAAGCCAATGAAAAAAGTATTAATAGTCATTCCATCTTACTCTAAGGGTGGTGGTGCGGAAAAAATTCTATCAAATATCTTGAATAATGGTGATTTTTCTGAGTATCAAATAGATATAGTGGAAATTGATAGAGGGTACAATGGGCTAGAAGATTTACCTAAAAATATAAAGGTGATTAAAAGTTATTATCATGAAAAGTATCCGAATGTAATACGTCTTATTTTAGAACAATTTGGGAAAAGATTCCCAAAAGCATTGAGAAGATATTTGGTGAAAAAAGATAATTATGATGTAGAAATAATGTTTGAGGTTATGTATCCAGATATTTCGTTTTCAAAGAGAAATATAAAAAAAATATATTGGGTACACGGGAGTATAGAAGATTTTTCTAATACTTGGAGAGAAAATAGATTTAGACAATATTTTTCGGATGCTACGAAAATAGTATCAATTTCCAATAAAACAGAAAAATCAATATTAGATTTATATCCTAATCAGAAGGATAAGATGATTCGCATATATAATGGATATAAATTTAATGAGATAATTGAAAAATCAAAAGAGAGAATTTCAGAAAATATACCAAAAAATTCAATTTGTTCTATAGGAAGAATAGAAGAACAAAAAGGTTCCGATAGAACCCTAGAACTATTAAGAATACTTCATGAAAAAGGATATAAATATCACATGTATTTTATAGGATCAGGTAAATTAGAAAAGAGTTTGAAGGTAAAAGTAAAAGAGTGTGGTTTAACTGAGTATGTTCATTTTTTAGGATACCAACACAATCCGTACAAATATTTAAAATATATGAAATGCCTTGTTTCGATGTCGAAACAAGAAGGTTTTCCAGGTGTGTATGTAGAGGCTTTATCATTAAATGTTCCTTTTGTTTCGACTGATGTTGGTGGCGTAGAAGAGCTTTCACAAAATGGAAAATTTGGGAAAATAATTTATAATGATAAACAAGCGGTAGAAGAAATAATAGGGTATGTAGAAAAAACTCAAGAGTGTAATAAGGAGATTAAAGAGTTTCTGAAAAAATTATCTTTAGAAAAACAGGTTCAAGAGTTTAAAAAATTATTAGAAAGCTAGAGTTAGAAGAAAGGAAATTATTATGCCATTTACGAGTGCAACTTTTTTGTTTGTTTTCTTACCATTAACTATTATTTTATATTACATATTTAATTGTTTTGGTAATAAAAAATTGACTAATTCATTATTAATACTTTTCAGTTTATCATTTTATATGATATCTGGACTACGTCCAACGATATATTTAATTCTATTTGTAATTATTATTTATCTTTCGGGTAAGATATTAGAATATATAAATTCTAAAGTAATGAAGAAAAGTTCTTTCATATTATCATTGTTATTTATAGTGCTGACTTTATCGTATTATAAATATATAACACTCATTATAGAACTATTTCAAATTAAAACAGGAGTAGTTAGTATAATAGTCCCATTAGGTTTATCTTTTATTATGTTTGAGGCTATATCATATTTAGTAGATATTTATAAAGGGGATGCTAAAAGTGGAAGTTTAATAGATATGTTTCTATTTTTTACATTCTTTCCAAAAATTGCTTCAGGACCTATAGTGTTGTGGAAGGATTTTTCTGATCAAATTAATGATAGGAAAGTTTCTGTAGATTTGTTTTTTAGTGGTATGAATAGGGTAATGATTGGTTTTGCTAAAAAATCTATTATTGCCGATTCTTTAGGGGTAGTGGTTAGTAATGTTACAGGTAATGCATCATTAGGAATAGATTCTCCAACGGCTATTTTTGGGGCATTATGTTATTTCCTACAGATTTATTATGATTTTTCTGGATATTCTGATATTGCTATTGGTATTAGTAGAATGTTTGGTTTTAAATTTAAAGAAAACTTTAATTATCCGTATACTTCTTTATCTATTGGTGAATTTTGGAGAAGATGGCATATTTCATTGGGTTCTTGGTTTAGAGAGTATATCTATATTCCGTTAGGTGGGAATAGAAAACATGTGTATATTAACCTGTTTATTGTATTTTTAATCACAGGAATTTGGCATGGTTCTACTTTTAATTTTATTATATGGGGTATAGCGCATGGAATATTGAGTATGATTGAACGTTTAGTGAGAGAGAAGACTTGGTATATAAAGTTTCCAGTTGTATTTAAATGGTTATTTACAATGATGTTTGTATATCTGACATGGGTAATTTTTATGATTCCATCTTTATCGGAAGCAATAGTATACTACAAAGCAATGTTGAGTATTACATCAGGTAATATATACCTTACATTTGATTATTTCATTAATAAAAAAATAATGTTAATTATTTTTTTAGGATTAATTGGTGCTTTCATGGGAAAATGGAGAAAATTAGAATTGGTTAAACAATGGTCGCAAAATTCAAAAGCGGGTGTTATCGTTAGTCAAGTGATTTATATGGCGTTATTTATTTTAGCTATTTTGTTTATGATGAATTCATCATATAGTCCATTTTTATATTTCCAATTTTAAGGAGGTCATTTGATGAAGTATTTAAAATTATTTTTAATAGCTATAGTTTCGTTTGTGATTCTATTACCAGTGGTTTTCTTTAATTGGAAAACAAACTATATATCTGAAATTGATAATAGAAAGTTAACAGAGTTCCCAAAATTGGATAAAGTGAATTCGGATACAATTAAGGATGTTTATAAATTTATAAATGATAGAATAGGATTTAGAGAGGAAATCATTCAAGGTTATGGAAAGATAAATGATAAATTATTTAATATCCTAGTTCATCCGGCTTATGTTTATGGTCAAGATGGATACGTGTATTTTGGTCTATATCAGAAGAGTTACGATGAACATACAAAACAATTTACCAAATCTTTAAAAGATATAAAAGACTATGTAGAGGCTAGGGGTGGAAAGTTTTATGTTCTTATTAACCCAGAAAAAACATCCGTGTATACAGAACATTTACCTAAGGGGGTAAATTATAATAGGACTTGGATGGAGAACATAGAAAATGATCTAAAGAGTTATGGTATTAACTTTTTGGATAATACAGATGAGTTGAAAAAACGAAGTAGTACAGAACAGGTATATAATAAAAAGTATGATGCAGGTCATTGGAATGATATAGGTGCTTTTTATGGCGTGAATAATCTTTTAGAATTGGTGGGTAAAAATTATCCTGATGTTAAGCCGCATAATATTGAGGATTTCAATACTACTAAAGAAGTAAGAAAATATTTACCTACTTCAAAATTTGAAGTAAATGAAGAAGTTCCAGTATTAACTTTGAAACAACAATATAACGATTTAACGGAAAAATATGATAAAGAAGTTAAGAGAGATATTCAACAGAATCACTTTAGCTACATCAAAGGAAATAATACTAATTTACCAAGGGCTTTAGTATTCCAAGGTAGTTATCTAAATGGAAGAGAAAAGTATCTAGCAGATAGATTTAGTCAGTATATAGCTGTTCACAATTATCAGAATATCTTTGATATAGACTATTATTATAATATGTTTCAACCAGATATTGTTGTCTTTGAAGTAGCTGAATATACTATAAATAATACATATTTTACTTCAGAAAAAATGGGGAATATGAAATTAAATCCAGCTCTGCAGACTACTAAGTATACATATGAAGGTGTAGTTCAATATTCGTTAGAAAAAGGTAACGCTATTGATAAATTAATCTTCAAAGGACTGCCAGATGATATAGAGTATGCCTATTTAAAAATACGAGATAAAGTCTATGATATAAAGTTTCTTGATGGAGAGTATATTCTTAGTGTAGATAATGCGTTGCTGACTCTTAATGGAGAGGAAGAAATTATTTTTACAAGAAAAAATGATAATAAGTATTATAAAAGTAAGATAAAAGAGGAGAAGAATAAGTAATGAAAAATAAACTTCTAGAAAATCTAATAGAATACCCTATTTTATTTTATATATTTTATTTTATATATACTATAAGACCACCGTTTAAGCTGATGATTTCTTCAGCTGATAGGTATGAGTCGTTATTTCATTATATCCTTATTTTATGGGGATTAATAATAATAGGTTATAATTTGATAAATAGAAGAGATGTCTTTAGTAGAAAAAATATTGGGTTTATTGTAGCATGGATAATTGTATCGATATTAACAGCTATAAGTAATATTTCAAATATTACGACTACTTCTATAAAATCTATAATATTAACTATATTATCAATTACATTTTTTATAATTGCATACCCACTTTTAAAAGGGAAATATAGTAAATTACAGATGTTTAAATATATCTTTTATCCTGTTTTAGGCGTGAAGATATTTATAAACGCTATATCTATCTATTTATATATATCTAATATCAGTATCTTTGTCATAAGAGGCAATTTGTTGGACTTTCTTGGTGTTAGATATGTGGGCTTAGCTAATGGGCGATATACATTATTATTATATGGATTATATAAAGATCCTAATTTTACAGCAATGATGGGGGCTTCTTTAATATTGTTATCTATTTATATTTATATAAAAGCAAAGTGTCATCTTATTTACTTTGAAAAGATATTTTTAGTAATAAGTATGGTTTTAGAATTTATAATTGTCTCATTTTCAAATTCTAGGGGAACAATTTACTCTATGCTAGCTATAGTAGTACTTGTTGTAGTCTTTATTATGTTAAATAGGTATAGAGAAGGTGATTTGCTTACATTTAGTACAGGGAAAAGAATATTAATTATATTATTTTCGTCAATACTAGTATACGTTGCATATGCCGGGATACAAAAAGGTGGATTTTTAATATCTCAAAATAATAAAAATACAAAGTACATTTATGCAGAAGAAAACAAAGTATTTGTAAGATTGAATATTAGTGATCTTGATAAAGAGGAGTTTTCAGAACATAAAGGCTGGGTGCTAGAGTATTTAGATGAGGATGGAAGTAAAGAAGAGAAGATATCTGTCTCTAAGGATGATTCAGGAGAAGAGGTTGGAAATGGAAGAATAGCAATATGGAAAGATACTGTTAAGTTATTTTCTCATAAGCCAATTTTTGGAATAGCTCCAGAAATGCAAAAAGTAATTTCAAATGGAGAATATAATTATTTAGATATTCCATCAATGAAAGAAGGAAGATCTGTCCATAATAGTTATTTAGCAGTTTTACTGTATTATGGAGTCATGGGTGGATTAATTGTTACGGCAGTATTCTTTAGAAGATTGAAACCATTATTTGTGAGAGAAATTAAATATGGCTATATTTATGAATCTTTAATATTTTATACGATATTATTTTCTTTGGCAGCATCAGTCTTTTTAGAATCTATATTTGTAAATATAGATTTCCAGCAAATATATCTAATGTTTTTATTAGGTGTGGTAAGTACAGAATCTGAGAAGAAGGGAGATTATTAAATTGTTACAATGGGCAAAGCGTAGTTTAGCAACAGCATTAGGTGATAAGAAGGATATAGTTAAGAATTGGAAAGTCATAAAGCAATTAAATGATAAAGCTAACACAGAGCTTGATGCAAAGCAACAACAGTTGTTGCAAGATAATTTTTTTAGTGTTTTAAAATATGTATATGAATCTAGATTATCTGAATATGATATATGGCTAGACTTTGGTACGTTACTTGGTATGTATCGTGATAAAGGACTAATTAATCATGATTTAGATATGGATTTCGGAATAATTATTGAAAATTATAATGACTATCAAGAAAAAGAAATAGATTTATTAAATAAAGGTTTTAAAAAAACAAGAGAATTATATTATGACAATAAACTTATGGAAATTTCTTATGATTATAATGGTTTGAATGTTGATTTTATAGTCTATAGAAGAGATGAAAATTATGTAAAATCTGTAGTTGTAGGATATTTATTAGATGCTTTAAATAGACCTTGTAAATTTGAATCTAGTAAATATGCTATACCATTTTTCGGATTAAAAGAATACGATGCTGTGGGGGTTAAAGTGAAGATACCTGTAAATACTCATGAATATTTAGAATACCAGTATGAAAAAGATTTTTTAATTCCTAATAAATTTTATAATTGGCGAGATAATCCAATGTATGAAAAGGTTGATGAGAGTTTAGTAAAAGTTAAATTATTAAAATAATAAAATAAAGGGGTCTCAAATTGGGACACCTTTATTTTATTATGTTTTTAAGTTTCGTAAGTACTATATTTAATACGTATGTTAGTGTAGAATCTTTTGTTATGAAAAGAGTTAAAATATAATAACAAGCAGAACAAAAAATAGTACAAAAAATCATTAGTAATGAATTAAAATCTATAGCGTAAGATTCAATTTGAAATATTTTTCTAAAAATATAATATATTGGAATAAATCCTAACGATATAACTATGTACTTAGTACTGTTTTGAAAAATATCTGTTAGCGAGATTAAGTTGTATTTTCTAATAAATATTATTTCAAATATTACGACAATAGTTTCTGCAACAAG
>QWCF01000843.1_pt1 | contig 15598 bp, 17 predicted proteins | sample 1972521 | NCBI WGS metagenome assembly QWCF01 (sample SAMN09866715, study PRJNA288562) | Human oral metagenome isolate term4_saliva, whole genome shotgun sequencing...
ATACTTCGATTTTACCGCTTGCACTCATACCATCACCTCATTGTTAAAATGCATGGCAATCGTGCCATTGCCTTTAGCCTTGAAATAGTTAATTCCTTGATAAAGTGTCAATGCAAACTCCCTATTCTCACCACGTTTCAAGTTGTAAATTACGCCCTCTGAATCGGTTAGCGTGATATCTTCGTCGCAATAAATGACTGGACTGATTGAAGTGTCACCAGAATTAACAAAGTAAATTGTCCTTTCTGATTTCGTATATCCAAGTTGCCATTTAGTCCATGTTGAGTCGTCACTTTCAAAATTGAATGTGTCCCATACATCATCGAAGTATTCGTTCTCATGGTAAGCGAACGGATAACACTTAAATGTGATGGTAGCAACCAGATTCTTTTTGATAGGATCGTCAGCTACTTTGATGTGCTTAATCTTACCCATCCAGTAATAGCGTCGGTCATGCGTATCAAATAGCTTTCGTTCTGTCTTAGTCGCCATACGGGACTTAATCTCACGTTCTGCGGTCTTCCTGGACTCGTATTCGGTGAATGGCAGTTTAAACTCGTATGTAATTTCTCTAGGCTTAAACACACGTTCCCCCAAAATACTAGAAAAGTCGAGTTCCCCTTGCATGAAGGGGATAGACTCAACGATTTCCTTCTCTTCTGGCGTTGGTGCTTCACGTTTCTGCAAGTACCACCCAGAGTCCCGACTGTTAAAATCGCCGAACGTGATATATTCTTTAATTTTAGTAATCATAGTCTGTGTCGCCCTTTCAGTGTTTTAATCGTGTCGATGGCGCTGTTGAAATTGTTAACTGTGCCACCGACTAGAGCACCAGTGTCTAACACCATGTTTTGACCTTGTGCCACTTGGTCTTTAAGCTCTCCAAGAGCGTCAATCACATCGCTAAGCAAGCCTGCTGAATGTGCAGCATACGCTTCTTGACGAGCTGAAATCGTTGCGTCTGGCGTCTTATCACGTAAGACTTCCATCTTCAACTGACTAGCCATGTTTGAAGTGGCACCGGTCAGCATTGCATTAGCTCGAACATTGAACCCGTTGACTTGGTCACGGATAAAATCAAGGCTATTAGCTACCTCTGGGGCTGATTCGTCAATCCCTCGAGCGATACCAAGACCGATATACCAACCAACTTGGTCACGGAATAGGTGAGATGGTGAATGGATTTTGGCTTTGGCTTGAGCTGCACGCTCTGCTTGTGCCACAAGGGCATTAGCTGCTGCTGTAACTGCTCCAAGAGCTGACATCAGACCAGCGGCAAGACCTTGTCCCATATAGGCACCGGCTGAGAAGAAGGCTCCATAACCGGCTCTTGCTGCGGCTGCTGCTTGGTTAACCGCTGCTTGCGTAACTGCAACTAATTGCTGTCCGCTCGCTTGCATAGCTGATACCATTTGAGCACCACCAGCACGAATAGCAGCAACTACTTGATTCATACCATTGCGAACCGCTGAAACAATCTGATTCATGAAAGCCTGCGTGCTAGCAACCATTTGAGTACCGCTAGAACGTAAAGCCGCTGTCATTTGCATAGCACCAGACGTTACCGCTTGAACCGCTGACATCATGCCTGCGCTAACTGCCATGCCAAGTGACATCATTGTAGCTTGTAATGTCATGGCTGCCGCTCCAACGGTAGCAAATACACTAGCAAGCATCATGACTTGAGCACTTACCATAGCAAGCCCTGCTCCTGCCATTTGGGCTGAGCTAGCAAGCATAGCAAGCTGACTAGATACCATAGTAGCCATCATGGAAACCATGCTGAAACCAGTCTGAGCAGTCATGAGTTGAGCACCAAACATGGTCACTGCTGAACCCGCCATCATGAGCTGTGAAGTCATTTGCATCAAACTGCTTGCAAACATCATGAATTGACTGTTAAGCATCATCAATGATGTGCCAATCATGGTGAATTGAGTACCTACAAGCGTTAAGCTAGTACCTAGCATGGTTGAGCTAGTAGCCATCATGGTCATGCTCGTAGTGATCATAGTCAACTGAGCAGCTAACATCGTTAAGCTAGTAGTTAACATGGTCATGCTTGAGCTGATAGAAGTCATGCTAGCAGTCAGCGACATTGAAACGGTACTGAACTGAGTTAGACCAGTTGCCGCTTGCATTAATGCTGGTGCTAGTGTCATGATTTGCGTTCTAAATGCAGTGATAGGGGCTACAATAGCCGTTAAGCCAGCTAGTGATTGACTAGCTTGATTTGAGAACGTGCTGAACGCTGTCCCTGCTGTAGTGAGTAGTGATTGTAAGTTAGTGAATGATGATTGAATGCTTGTAATCGTGCTGGAGAATGATGTCAGACCAGATACAGCACTAGATGCTGAACTAGACACCTTGCTCATACCATCTCCGAGCTTAGTCATACCAGTACCAGCTTGAGCAAGCCCTGCTGAGTTGTTACCGATAGACCCAACACCTTTGGCCACTGCTGCAAGAGATGCAGCCATGTCCCCTAAGTTGGTGTTGGTAATCTTAACGACACCGTTAGCGAGCTGATTGAATCCAGACCCCGCTTTTTGTGCAGCGGTACCGATTGAGTTGAACACATTAGCCAAGCTATTCAATACACTGCTGATTGCACTACCGGCGGATGTAATAACGCTTGAAATACCTTCAAACGCCGACTTAATACCGTTTCCGATACCTTGCGCCGCTGTGCTGATAGAAGTACCAACCGATTGCACCACGCTAGCAATACCCTGCAAGGCTGCTCCGATAGCTGAACCAGTAGCACTAATAATGCTTGCCACACCACTTAGGGCCGTACTAATAGCCGTACCGATACCCATTGCGGCTGTAGCGATTGCCATTCCTGCTGCTGAGACAACTGACGCAATGCCACTAAATGCAGCACTAATCACACCACCAATCGCTGTGATAATAGGCACAATCTGACTAATAGCAGTAACGATACCATTGACGATAGATTGTATAATCGGTGCGAGAGTTTGGACAACCGTAACAATGGCAGAGATCACTTGACTAATGACTGGCGCCATCGTCTGAACGACTGTAACAATCCCTTGAATCAAGGTCATAATAACTGGTGCCGTTGCTTGAATAGCTTGTACGATTACTTGTAAAACCATTGCAATCTGTGCCCCAAATTGGCCAATGACTTGAGCAACTTGAACGATACAGTTTGAAATGACCGGAGCGATTGCCACGATAGCGTTAGCAATGATTTGAGCTACTGCCGTGATTGTATTACCGATAATTTGAACAATCGGAGTTACTGCTGTAACTATCTGGCTAATCGCAGAACCTAGAGCAGTAGCCAAACCACTGAAAGCGTCAATAATAGCTGGCAGTGTCCCTAAAATAGACGTCCAAGCATTACCAAACGCTGTAATGAATGGTGCTGCATTGCCTAAAGCAGTGCCGATAGCTTCAACGAGTGGTGAAAGTTTAGCTAGCCCCGGTGCAGCTTCACCGACTGCCTTAATGACGATGCCAAATGCCGTTCCAAAGGCTTCAACGATAGACCCTGCTGCTTTACCGATTGATTCAACAACAGTTCCGAACGCTGAACCGATAGAGCCAATGATTTGTGAAACACCACTGGCATGGCTTGCTAATAGTGAGAATGAAGCAACAATCAATGCAATCCCTGCACCGATTCCGACTGCGGCAACGGCTACAGCAGCACCGAACGAAAGCAAGGTTGCTGGATTCAATCCTTTAAGCCCTTGTAAAACGTATTTCATTCCTTGCCCGAAACCTTTGTAAGTTTCAGCAATACCTTTGAATATGGCTGTCAAGATTCCTTTGATTGCATTACCAGACGACTTGATAACGTTGGATATACCGCTGAATAACTGAGTAATCGTCGATTTAGAACGTCTCGCACTGTTAGCAGCTTGTTCTGTTCCTGCCGCAGCGTCCTCTCCGAACTTCTTGAATGGGTTTAGACTCTTGATGAAGTCCAACCCTTTCAATGCAGCGCCTACCGCTGAAATACCAGCTTTTGCAGTCATGAAACCAGCTACCATTGCTAGTATCCCACTAGTGATACCGTTTAAAATGCCGGGCGGTATTGCGCTGATAAACCTAGATATTGCTGAAACGACTTGAGAAATCCAGCTAACTAGCGTTCCAAGAGCTGAGCCAAGCCCTGCAATAATTGATTGCATTTCCGAGCTACCCAGCACCTCACCAAGTGATGAACCGATAGCCTTGAGAGCGTTCCAAGTATCTTGCACTGCTGCTTTGAACGACTGAAACGCTCCAGTGTCAGCAAACGAACTGATGAAACTTCTGACTGATGTAGTCGCAACGTTTAGAGCTTGTGAGACCCCATTAGCAATGTCACCAAACACTGAGCCAATGCCCTGCATGAGCTTGCTACCATCAATCTTGCTAAATAACTGCTTGATTGAGCTTGAAATATAAGTGAAGGTCGCACCTAAATTTTTTAAAGCCCCAGTGTTTGAAAAACCTTTCCAAAGTGAAGACAGCCCACTGCCAATCTTGTCAGCAATAGCGTTGATGTCAATCCTTTCGAGTGCGTCCGTAAGCCCGACAACTGCCTTGATACCGATTTGATTGAGTTTCTCAAATTGTGGCATCAACTTGTTAGCAAGAGATTCCTTCATACCATCGATAGCTTGGTCAACGGTCTTGAACTCTGTGGCCATCTTACTGAATGTGTCGTTATTACCGACCTTAGCGATAGCATCAAAGAAGTCCTCTGTCTTAATCTTGCCGTCTTGGACTGCTTGGACCATTTCAGCGGTACTCATGCCCATTTCTTTCGCAATAGCTGCGATACCGGCAGGCGTTTGCTCTAGCATGAGTTTGAAGTCTTGCCATTGAACCTTAGGCTTAGCTGCCATTTGGGTCGCTTGTTGGCTCAAGGTCTTCATGGCTTGTTGCGGGTTCTCTGCTGCTGCCGCAAGACCACCGAACCCCTTAACGAGCTCGGTTGTATTCTTCGTACCGACTGCCGCTAACTGAGAATAGGTAGAAGCCATGTCAGACGCTGAATAGATGGTCTTAGTCGCAAAGTCCTGCAACTCGCCCTTAACTTGCTTAATCTGGTCGGTAGGCATGTTGATTTGTTGCATGTTGCCTTCAAAAGTCTTCCATGCTTTAGTAGAACTGTTAAGCTCACCTACCATGGATTTCATGCCATTACCAAGGGCACTAATACCGCCCATGATAGCACCACCGATTAAGTTTGCACCGAGGACAGACTTAAACACTGAGCCAACCTTACCAGCTGAACCTTTCAAGCCTTCCAAGGCTCCCTTGATACGTTTAGCCCCACTTTCAGCGTCCTTCCCGTCGAATAACGCCTTAATGGTGACTGTACCATCTGCCATAGATTATTACCTCCTTTCTAAAATTCTTCTTCATATTCTTTGGTAGCCCAGAAAGTAGAGCGTTGAACTTCTTCCAGTGAAGTTTCCCTTGTACATCGAATAGATCAATGCCGTAAGCTTGCAAGAATGACGCATAGATATAATCACCATCGTAGCGGATATCATAGGGGGCTTGCTCTTGCTTGCCATTGCTTGCCGTGGTCTTCATAGGATTGCCAGCAAGGTCATACTCAACATGGTTGTCTTTGACGTCTGCTAGACTGATATGCTCTTCAAATAAGGATTTGAAAACCTTTGATAGTTCCTCAATAGAGTAATCTTCAAAAGCGTCGTTAAACGCCTTGGCTTTTTCCTCTCTAGTCTCACCTTCAAGGCTATTGCTGATTAACATCCGAATAGCGAAATGCGGTTTGACATACTCTGGTATATCTTCATCCCTCATCATTTCAAACATTTTTAGGACGGTATCAAAAGACAAATCTAGGGCGTACTCTTTATCATCGATTACTAACTTATCCGTTAGTTTTCGTGATAGGTCTAACATGATTACTCAGCCAAATATTTATCGAAGGCTGCCTTTGAGTTTTGATTCTCAAATTCAGAACGAATACCGTTGATAGTTTCAATCAGATAGAACATGGCGATACTTGTTGATTCACCAGCAAACGCATAGACAAGTTTAAACGCTTCTTCATCGTCAAAGATTTGTTTGAAAGCATCTTCAATAAAACCCTTTGACGCATCAATGGCTTCTTTGTTGTCTGTGTCTTGGATAATCATGCTTTTGGCTTCCAAATCTTTACCGACTTCTTCCATACGTTTTAGATTGCTATCTGATAATGGGAAATTAAGTTGGAACTCACCGAAATCGACAGGGATGACATTGCTACGTTTTTTAATTACTACCATGTTTGTTATTCTCCTTTAATACGAAAAAAAGAGGGTAAGGGCTAAACCCCACCCTCTAGTTGTCTTATCTTTGTTTTATTTAGTTAGATTATCCGCCTACGACTGGTGTACCAGTTTCTGATGTTGCACCAGAACGAGCTGCACGTCCAGAAGTTTCTGAACCAGCTCCCGCTACTGCTGCGGCTGGTGCTGATGTAACTTCGTGTTTTTCTGGAGTACGTGACCAGTTAACTTGAAACTTGATTGTTTCAAGCTCTGAAGCTTCACCGTCACCAACTTCAATTTCAGAAAGTCGAGCAAGCCCTTCTTTGTAAGTCTTACCATCGGCAGTAACTTCTTTGTACCAAACGATGAGATCATCAGCTACGGCATCTTCTTTATCTACGACAAAGTTTTGAGCTTTATCAGCGTAATCACGGTGGCCTTCAAACGAACGACCACGTGATTTTGAAGTGATAACTTTTTCTTTTGTCCCGTCGCCGTCGAAGTAAGCAACGTCATCGTCTTCTGCATCGTTTTCCGGTGCAGATTCTTTGATACCCTTGGCGATCCACATGTATTTGTCTTCGGTTGGTGGAGTGTCTGGATGTTCTGAATCGAACGGTGCGATATAGTGTTTGCGAATCGCATTTTTAAATTTAGCCATTAATTAAGGCTCCTTTCTACTTCTAGTCTTGCCTGTAGGTCAAGCAAGTAAATGTAATAGTCTTGGTCATTGACGTCATTTAAACTCGGAGTTTCAACCTTCAATGACAAGAATGTGTAAGAATTGTTTAAACTTGGTAATTCAAGACCGATTTTGGAAAGTTCAAAGTTGATTTTCCAAAGAATCGCGTTCACTTTCTGCTGGTCTATTGATTTGATGGCGATTTCGTAAGGCAACGACAGAATCTGTGTGCCAGCCATGTCTTCGTCTTCAACCTTGCCACCAGGTAATGCGTATATTACCAAGTCTTCACCTTCGTTAAGGTAATCTAGTCGAGGTGTTAGTGGCAAGCCTAGACCAGCTAAGAAATCTTGCAACACCTCTGAAAAATCATTATTGTTCATTAATTAACCCCCATGGCACGAAGTGCGACCTTGCCCCACTCTTTAGAATATTTAGAAGACGCCTTCTTGTCCCAGCGTTTCCCAGTCCCTGGAGTGGTGTATTTGCTGAAAGTCCAACTCTTGTTCTTGTTGTAACTAGACCCATAGAATTGAGCCCTTGCATAAGGCCCCGGATATCTAATACCATCGCTAAAAGCTGAGCCGCTACCGCTCAAAGTTCCGTCTCTACGAGGGATAAACTGCTCCATGTCATCTATCATTTGGCTAATCATGGCAACCTTTCCACGTTTGACCGCTTCGGGACTGCATTTCTTTTCAAGCCCTTGCAAGTCAACTTTAACCGTTACATTAGCACCCATCAGATCACCTCGATTTCATAGCATAGAATTGTATGCTTAAACGGATGATATTGAGGGATGATTTTACGAATGATGTAATCTCGGTGAGTGTCATTTACTCGACCATTCAACCAACTATCATCCAACTCAATGGGCGTATATTTCGGATAGATCATAAGGACTGAAAAATTATTCTCGTTACGAGACTGACCACTGCCAGTGTGTGATACTGACCTATCAAACCTTACATGTTTCAATGCAATAGGTTCTGAGTAGGTCTCTTTGCTCCATTTATCAACGCTAGCAGGCTTTTGGATAGTGACAGTATCAACTAACATGCGTTTATCTATCATAAGACACCGCCTTACAGCCAAATCCGGCTAGTGTGAGCCAGTTTAGAGCGTCAAGGGATAGATTGTACCTCTGACCACTGTTAGAAGACTTAGAGCCGTTCTGATAGCTTACATGAGTACGTCCGACAGTCATGCTTGCCAGCGATGTCTTATCCTCGGCAGTCATAACACCGCTTGAATCAAGATAAGCGATTTGATAAGCTACCGCCTTCTTAACCGCTTGTCTACGTGGCTCGAAGTCCGTTTCAAAATCGGTGAAATCGTAGAAGTTTTTGATATACAAATCAACAATGAGCCTAGCTCTAGCTGCTAGCGTTTCAAAGTCTTCTACGTCTTCAAAACCAAGTTTTAAAAATTCCGTTTCGGTTAAATATGTCATTTAACCACCTCCTTCATCATTTTAGGAGGTCTACAAGTTCCGCTTTAGTCAGCGTTGAAATGCCAGTGAGACCACGTTGTTGTGCGATAACTCGCAAATCAGCGACAGTCTTGTCTTCTAGTGTTTCAGCCACTTGTTCTACTGTTTCAGTAGTGGGAGTGGGTTCAGTGTCGTTCAAATGACGACGCATTAACATACCCATTAGGCACCTCCGAACTTAACCACCTTAGAGTCATCGTAGAGATAAACACCGTAGTATTCATCACCAGAATAAACAGTGGTTTTCTTCAAAATGTCACGGTCATTTTCAATCATGACATCACGTTTCAAGTTGATCACGAATGCTCCGTATTTAGCATCGTCGTCTGTGTCTGTTTGAAGTGAAGACACTTTAACAAGGAATCCTTTTCCTTCTTCGACCTTTTTGGTGCGAACGATTTGAACGCCAGCAACTTCACCGAAAGTGCCAGAAACGACAACATCAGCACCAACTTCTGAACCTTTCAACCAGTTTTGACCAGCGTCAGCACGCAATTTAATGGCATCCTTTGGATTGACAAAGGCAACATAGCGAGCGTCTTCTTCGTCTGCGAAGATTTCCAAGGCTTTGTCAATGTTAGCTACTGAAACAGGAGCTTCAGTGATGTTTTGTGTTGCAGTTTTAGCAATTTCAACGATGTCGTTGTCAACCTTGTTAGCGATAGCCAAAGCAATCTGATTAGTAGCTTCACCGTAGACATTGCCATGCCCGACCAAAGCAGCCTTATCAGTGATTTCAATAGCTTTACCAGCTTGCTTGATTTTCATTTTTGTTTCTTTAGTGCCAAGTTGGTCAATCGGGATTGATTGTCCTTCAGTGATTTCAGTGGCATCTCCTGAATATGTCCATTGTGGCACTGTAAGCTCATCCCCGGGACGTCCTACGAGAGTTGTTTCTACCACAGCGAGTGGTGTGAATTTGATTAGTTTAGGCAATTTAGCTGAAACCATGTCAGCCATAACCTGTGGATTGATGACTTGTGCAGTCGTTGTTGTTCCAAGAACCATAGATTAAATCATCCTTTCAGTTGTTGATATAGCTCTGGGTCTTTATCAAAGAGTTCTTGACGCTCATTGATTCCCATACGTTTAAAATCTTCTTTAGTGAGACCATTCTGACTAGCAGTTGGGTTGCCACCAGCGAAGATTTTAGGTTGTGCTGCTTGTTCTTCTTGTTTGAAAAGATATGGGCTTGTCTCTTTCAATCCTTTAATAACCTTGTCTAGTTTAGGTTTTCCGGTTTCATCAAGTTCGATTTCGTCAAAATTGATGAATTTAGCAAGGTCGTCCGAATTGTGAGCGTCCACATCCTTCAAAGCTAGACGAATAGCATTTGATTTAGTAACTTTCGCAAGGTTAGCTTCATTCTCTGACTTGTAAGTGTCGAATTTAGCTTGTAAGTCCGTCAATTGTTGTTTGAGTTCCTCACTCGCTCCCTCTTTAGCCTGCAAGTCGTTGAGTGCTTGGCTTTGTTGCTCAAGTTGTTGTTTAAGGCTGTCGTTTTCGGCTTGCAATTCAGATTTAGCTTGTGCTTTCGCATTCTCAATCCCAGAACCGTACGCATTCATTAAGGAATCAATCACTGCCTTATCTGTAATACCAGCTTCAACTAACATGTCACGTTTTAAACTCATGCTTAAAACTCCTTTGTTTTACGTCCGGTGGACTATATTAGCCCAGTTTTACGACATTTGGCAGGTCAAAAAGAAAAACCGCATCAAATTGATACGGTTTTATTAGTAGTCTGTTCCTACGAGTCAAGAATTGGATCACCAGCTTTCTCTATAATCCATGTCTATACGTAGTATTGTTAATAATACTAGTTTACATCTTTTAAGCGTGTTTTTTTGCCATCTTGCGAAGCTTTATCTCTGCTTCAGCTTCTCTCAAAGGGTCACTGTAATAGCGTTCTCTCGAGTAATCACGATGCAAGAATGGGTGTTGTGCCAGATATGACCTCATTGCAGCTTGTTTTGACTTAACTTGCCCTTTGTATTTGCTTATCAGTTCCTCGTCCTCTAACTTATTAGCGACGTGAAGTAACTCTTTTGACTTTTTGATAGAGCGTTCTATAGCTCTCTGTTTAGATTGAGCATTAGCGTTCTCTATTGCCTCCTCTGGTGTTAGGTTTTTCAAGTGGTCTGGTAAGTCTGGTTTATAATTGGCTCCAGGAATAAACGGTGTCATGGTATGGCCACAGTTAATGCCTTGGCACCCTCCGGGCTTACCGTAGCCATAATCATCGAGGGCAAATATCTTAACACCTTCTTCAGTCCTAGCTCGCCCTGTGGTGACAATTTGATTCTGTAGCGGTGCACACATTTCCCGAGCCGCTGGCTTCATCGAATAATAGAATGTATCAATCCCCAGCTCATCAGCCGGTGCCTTCCTCGCTTCACGATAGACACGCCACGATGTAGTTTTAATGATTGTTCTAGCGTAAGCGTCAGCTCTCCAACGTTTTCCGCCCTTGTCAGTAAAACCATAGAAACCTCTCTCAGCCCATTTCATTACTGTTGTTGAAATAGCCTTGTCTGGATTCATCAAACCAGTGATTACCTTTGCGACAGTTTCCTCAACAATATCTTGATAGACCTTTCTGACGCTCTTAGGTAGCGTGGTATTGATAAGATTGTCAATATCCCCTGTCGTTTGATTAACATAGTTTGCTAACGTGGTTTGAATAAGGTTATTGGTAATAAAATCACCACCACCCATTGATTCTAATAGTTGGGTTTTTGTGTCCTTATACACCTTGTATCCTTCGTTTTCAATAACATACCTTAGTTGTTCCTCAGCAATACCGGAATATCTAGCAATGAGCTTGATGTTGTCTTTGTTAAGCAAGCCCATCTCACTCATTTTCTCAAGCTGCCAGATATAAGGGTTGTCCTCAAGACTAGCAGTCCCACGTTCTCTAATTCGGTCAACGACTTGGTCAAACAAGTCTATTGTCATTTGGTGGTAGATGTCAGCGACACGACTAGCGTCTAGCATTAATTGCTGGTCATTCAGCTTGATAGGTTTCTTCTTAGCCATAACCTATTACTCTCCGTAAATATCGACCTCTTCATCAGTCCTAAAACTATCAGCACTTACCATAGTTTCGTCATTGATAGCTTGGTAAATTTCTTGTGCTTGTTCTTCGGTCACGTTAAGAGTCTTCTCGATAGCCATCACCTTCGGAGCAAATCCAGACGCTACCATCTTAGACCAGTAATCAAACTCAGCGTTACGATCAGTGAATACGCCATCGTCCAAGTCTACACTAATTTCATCCATGGTTGGAATCTCACCAGTATAGAGATTATAGACCTTGGCAAGCTCAAGGATTGAGATTACAAGTTCTTTCAGTGACTGCTCGACAAGAGTGGCGATAGAATTACGCATTTGATATGTGTCTGATTGCTCTGACACTACCTCTGTAGCAGTCTTCATAGACTTGCCATCGAAACTAAACATGCCAGCGGACACGCCTAATTGCATTTCAAATAGGCTTAAACCTTTGTTGATAGCTTTAATGTAATCGTCTGAACGGATATCTGTAGTAAGGTCAGTAATACCAATGCCTTTATCCATGTCACCGCTGTCGAATTGTTCATAAACATTGTGGCCTGTTTCAAACTCACGTTTGACTGTCACTTTCTCACCGCTGGTGTCGTACTCAGTCTTAATCATTTGAGTAGGTACTGCCACCCTACGCTGACCCATTTTGACTTCCCACATAAATTCGTCGTAAGTCGTATTAATGAAATCCATCGTAGTCTTGGCATTGTCAAAAATAGATAATCCCAAAGGACTGTTAATGTCCTTGTTATTCATTCCTGGAGGTTTTAGGTACGTAAATAACGGTCTTGTAAGTCCGTTTAACGTTACAGTTTCCTCTAAATCCTCATAGAGCATTGATAAAGGTACACGTTGACCGATACGAGTTTTAGATTCAGACTCGTATAGCTCATTGCTGATTGTGTAAGTCTCTTTGCTCCACTCATGAAATTCGATAAGACTGTAGTATTTTACTTTCTGACCTTCTGTTTTGAGTGTTTTAGTCACGATTGCAGCGCTTGATACGTCTTGAGTATTTGACTGCAGTGGCAAGAATACTGGTGCTTGTACAAACGACACCCTTACACGGTCTTCATCAACGTATGGACGCATTGCAAGACCACCGAGGGCCAGGCATGACTCTAGGTAGCGTTCAAAGTTCTTGCTAAATCTGTCAGTCTTAAGTGTCTCATTGATGAAAGTGTCAGCCGTTTCGTTATCGACTTGAATCTTAGCTTGCTCATTGAATACGAGACTTGCTACCTTCTTCGATGCCGTCCGTCCGATAGGCAAGTGGTTGAAATCACGTTTCAAATCTGTTCCATTACTGTCTCGATAGCTCACACGGTCAAAGCTACCTGCGAAATAGCGTAGATTGTCCATGATACGACTGTATTCTTCTGGTGAGATAGCGATTTTTGGGTGGTCGGTGATACTGTTTAGACTTTGATTAGTCATCACATAATTACTCCTTTTGAAAAAGTCCTTAATGGTCTGTATAATTCCCATTCTTTTTTTCTCCTATGCTTTAAGACCGAGGTCTCTGGCATTATCTAAAACGAAATATTTAAACTCATCGACTGTGTGGTCATCCTCTTTAATTACTTTTGGATCATCAGAATGTATCGTTTTTTCATCGTATCGATACATCTTGTGTTCTTCGTAGAATATCTTGTTTGCTGGAATGTCGAGGTAATAGAACCGCCCTTCAGCTAACAGACTAATAACCATATCAATCATAGTTTGATTCTTCTTCTTAGCTACTGGATGCCATCGCTCGCCAAAATCTTTGAAGTATTGGTTTCTCAAAGCACCTTCAGCACTATCAATGGTCATTTTAAGTTTAGGCACTCGATACTGTTTAAGTACTTTGTCAATGAAGTTGCTAACCATAACAGTCAACTCGCTAGGCGCCTTCTTAACAACTTGACCAGCGGGGCTGTAATAGAATGTATCTAACAAAATCACATTACCCTTTGCAGTCAGACCATAAGCACCGCATGCAGTCGCTGATTGTTGGTGTCCGGTATCCATTGCGAAAGATATCCCGATAAGCCTATCATCCGTTGGTAAGCTGTCGATAGCGTGGAACGTACTCATGTTATAGACTTGGTTACCAAGCCCAACCGCTTCACCTAAATACAAATAGCGATAGTAGTCGTAATCGTTCTGTTTAATGCGTTCGATATCCTCAAGCATTTGTTCAGTCACAAACCCTAACTCATCATCAAGATAGGTACTTGAGTGTGCTAGATAGTTGTCGTTAGTCTTGATGTCCTCAAACCACTCATTTATCCAACTATAAGGATTTCTAGGCGGGTTGTAAGACCAGAAAAACTGCACAAACGGGGCTTTTTCATGTTTTTGCCGCATGAATGTGACATTAGACTGGTCGAAGTCCTCAGCGTCGTTAAACTCAGCCGCTTCCTCATACCACACCGCAATGATATTCCCGATGTCATTTGATTTCAGTTTCTGAAAGTCGTCTTGACCGTAGAAATAGAAGGTAGAACCAGTACGTTTATGAACTATCTTAAACGGGCTTACAGTGGCTCTAAACTGGTTATCTAGACCAAATAGACTAATCGCCCATTGAACCTTATTAAACACGCTATCACGGATCGTATTAGCTACCTTACGAATGACTACCACGTTCGCTTTTTCACCTTGGATGATGTATTTAATCATCATATAGACGAGCTTCAACACGATTACAGACGACTTAAAAGAGTTACGACCACCTTTCAGCACGTTATAAGGTTTGTTAGACTGCCAAACAACCTTAAAATTAGGGTTGATGTTTTTCTGAATATCAATCGTCGCCATCTGGGATATCCTCCCAAGCGTTGATGATATTAACGTTCATAGTTCCTTCAACACCGCTGTCAAGTTGTTCTCTTAGCTTTCTAATTTCAAGCTCCAATTTTTCGGACTGTTTAGCCGTTGGATATCGTTTCAAGATTTCAACAATTGCCTTGATAACTGTATTGTTGTCAGCCTTCTTCATCAACCTTTCAACTTCACCGGTCAAGGGATTCATCATCAAGACTTCTTCATCACGTTTCCCTCTAGCAATGTCGGACAGGATGGACAAGGCTTCTTTTGCATCCATGATATTCTCATCGTGCATTTTCTCAACTTCGGCATCGATATAGCTCTTAATTTCAAGTTTTTTCAAGTTTTGCCCAGCGATTCGCCCGGCTGTCTTCTCGCTATACCCAGCATTAATCGCTGCTTGTGTAGCATTACCTAGCTTGATATATTCACTAGCAAATAGTTTCTGTCGTTGATTTAGCCCAATATGTCCACCTCCTTCATTGCATAATCAAAAAAGACAACCCACAAAATGAGTTGTCTCCGTTTTTCTTCGATAATATAATAATACCACTTTAAACAGTTGTTAGACACCGTGAATTATCCGTCAAAATACCGTCATTTCAACATTCTACAACTAATTTGCCATCTCTGTACAATTCAGCAAATGCTAGGATAGCATTATTAAGTAGCTCTTGGAAAGCCGTTCTCTCAAAACCGATTGCCTGGGCGATTTGCCAGTTCGGTTTCGGTGGATATGCCAGATATTTTTCTATCAGTATTCTGCGATAGTCTGGACGATATAGCCCGCTAACTGCTTGCTCTATGGCTTCTAGCTCGTTCATAGCATCGACACGTCTGACTGCAATATTTTCCACTGGTCTACTCACTCCGCTGCCACCTCTGGGCATGAAAGTAAACTCTTGTGTAATCTTCTGCTCAGCGCTATCGTGTGCTATCTCTCGCCATCTTGGATATTCTCGAAGTTTTCGCTTGCAACCTCTGATGGTTGCTTTTTCATCAATTTCCGGCAATAGCATTGTTCTATCCTCTTTGGTATAATAGTAGTGTTGACTTTCAGAAAGTGCCGGCCATTGTGTCGGTCTTTTTTTATTTTTTCGGCTCAGCATTAAGAGATATGAAAAGATTGAGTTTGTGAGCCTTGGTGTCACCTCCTTCTAGCCATCGACACCAGCAAGGTCTTTGGCTTTTTAGTAATGCAAGATATCAATAAGAAAGAGGGTGTTTCACATCCTTTTTTCTTAAATTTGCTGGGTTTTGTTTGGACAAGGTCTGTCAGCTTGTCCGGTGTTA
>QWCF01000460.1_pt1 | contig 15553 bp, 21 predicted proteins | sample 1972521 | NCBI WGS metagenome assembly QWCF01 (sample SAMN09866715, study PRJNA288562) | Human oral metagenome isolate term4_saliva, whole genome shotgun sequencing...
AGTCAAAATTCTGTCCTCAATGACAAGTTAGACAATTTTAAAGACAGCCTCAGTGGACGATTTGCAAACTATCAACAAACCGTCAACGGGCAAATATCAACAATCATCAGTCAATTTGATGGAGTCCTCAAGAAAACAGACATCAACATCACTGATGGTCAAATTTCATTTGGTACAGGAAAGAGCATCAATGGAAGGACCATCAGTTCCTTGCTTGTGCAAGAACCCGAAGCAATCGCTTTGATCGCTCAATTGATCAAAGTGAAAGGTGACATGGTAGTTGATGGCTCAATCACAAGCAGGCATCTGGCATCTCAGAGCGTTCGAACAGGACACATGGAATCTGGCTCTGTCACAACTCAGATTCTCGCTTCAAATGCGGTTACTGCTGATAAATTGCTTGTAGATTCCGCAATGATCAACAAGCTTGTAACTAATCAAGCGTTTATCAGAGAATTGACTTCACAAAAGGCTTTTATCACTCAATTGGCATCGATTGATTTCACTGCTGAACGTATCAAAGGCGGAAGATTAGAATCAAATACTGGAGCTTTGGTATTTGATTTAGATAATAGTGCGATGAACATGTTGACTGATACAGCAGTTATTAGACGAGTTTTCAACAATTTCCCAACCCAATTTATCAGGTATGGAACGCATATCGAAAACGGAAACAGATTCTCGAAAACCATCATCGGGTCAAACCGTGACGGTACAGAGAATAGTGGAAATAAAACATTTAGTGGTATGGAAATTTACAACAGCACAAACAAAGATGTTGAGGATTACACCAAATTTTACGCTGATAAAATGTACTTGCAACACAGTGAGTTCAAACAGGGCTGGATCATTCAAAACGCTGGTAAACCAAGAATTGCACCACTAAACGGAACGACATATTCCGAAATGATTGCATCCGATTTTAGAATGATCTACACAGAGGACGGCAATCACCGAAGCGTTGGAACTTATTTATGGGATCTGCTCACATGTTTTGGCGCCCTGCAAAGATATGGCTGGGATCTCAAAAATAGTGCTGCTCAAAGACACATCGGTGGTGTCCTTTCGAAATATAACTACAGATAGGAAGAATTATGGACGAAAATATTTTACTTTCAATGATCTCTGAAATCAATAATCAATTGAGTGACAAGACGCTCAGTGAAATCGCATTTAAGGCTCGGTTTGCCGACTTGCAGGAAAAATATTCGCAACTAGACCAAGAAACTAAAATGTATCGCACAGTGCTTGCATCAGATAGCGATTTGCAAGAACTTTTTGAAGAAATTAAGAATAAAAACGAGGTGACTAAATAATGGACTATAAAGTACAATTTAAATCATACGATGCAGTAGCTAACACTACGAAAGTAGCAATCAAGCAAGATTTTCCATATCGTGTATTTGAGGAAATTTTGCCAACGAACCGCATGACCGAAGATGATGCGACACTGGTTGAAGCAGTCTTGAACATTGTCCGCATGGAATTGGACACATCTGGCGCTGTTGTAACCATCAAGAAAGAACTTGATAAAGCAGTAGAAGCCAACAAGGACGCTATTGCTAAGATCCAAGAGTTGACCAAAGAAAAAGAAGTAATGGCTCAACAAATTCAAAATATCAAGGCAGTGGCTGATTGGTCGGTATTGGCCCGTGTGACAGATACGGACAATCCTATCGACCCGACTATGTATGCCAGCGGTTTGGAAATGATCGAAACTGGACAAATTGGCAAGGAATACAAAGCACGAGACATCTTCACTGTAAATAATCCAAATTATACTGCCAAATACGGTGAAGGAACTCGTGTACTTGTACAAGTCAACTCTGATTTTACATACAATGGCGAATCCGTGGAAGAACTTGAAGGCTCTCTATCACAGAATGGTAAACTTGCAGTCTGGAAGTGGGAGCTTCCAAAAGAAACCAAGCCAGCACAACCCGCCGGTGACCTTGAAACTCAACCAGTTGCGACAGCTACACCACAACCTCTAATTTAGAAAGGTTGGTGAGTGATTGAGTTTGTCAGATCTAATCGCACATCTCGCTCCGACAATTGGGGTTGTGGCCACAGGCTGGTTTGGGATGAAAGCTAGTAAATCTGCTAACTTAAACAAAGAACAGTTTAATGAGTTAAAAGACGAACTAGGCACAATCCAGAAATCAGTGGAAACCGTCCAAGAAGTTGGCGAGGACAACAACAAGAAAATTAATGAAGTAAACGAAAAATTAGCAGTACACGATGAAGCGCATCTAGTCACGATGTATTTGAGATTAGAACGTGACATCAGTACAGCGATCAAGCGTGGATATACCACGGTGCATGAATCAGATATCATTCACAAGATGCACAAGAGTTATAAAAAACTCGGTGGCAATGGGTATATTGACGCTCTCTATAAAAAATATAATAATTTAGATGTGAGGTAACATTATGAAAATCAACTGGAATGTACGTTTGAAAAACAAAAACTTTTGGCTTGCCCTCGTGCCAGCCTTGGCGCTACTTTTTCAAGCATTTGCGGATATCTTCGGTATCAAGCTAGAATTTGGGCAAACGGTTGATAAAATCTTGGTATTCGTCAATGTATTGTTTGCATTCCTTGTGCTTGTCGGTGTCGTAAACGACCCTACTACTACAGGATTAAGCGATTCAAGCCGTGCGCTGGGATATGAAGAACCTAACCAAGATTAATAAAAAGGAGGCGGTCTTTTGACTACTCAAAAACAATTGTTAGACACGCTAGACAGCGTAGTCAATCAACGTCTAACCGTTCCGACTAATCCTTACGGGGGACAATGTGTTGCTGCAATCGACAACATTTTGCAGTACCAAGGATTGTTCAACCTAAATTTTAGCTATTTAAATGCTATAAACGGGCTGGACAGGGCTTCTGCATTGGGACTTAAAGTAACATATTTCAACGGTTATAATAACCCCCCTATCGGTTCTGTATTCGTCTCTGATTGCTCTCCATACCATCCATATGGTCACATCGGATTCGTGGTAGCAGAACACGCAGACGGAACGATTACAACCATTGAGCAAAATATAGACGGCAATGCAGACGCTCTCTATAATGGCGGATGGGTTCGTAAAGTCCGTAGGAACTTATCAGATGATGGAACATTTAGTTATGTTGATTGGAATGCACCAAGTCAACGCATGGTGGGCTGGTTTGAGTTACCATTTACGGAAGAACCAACAGCACCACAACAAGCAAACACAAAGAAAAGAGGAAATGAAACAATGTTAGTTATGCGTAGCCATTCTGGAAAACAAGGATATTTTGGAGTTGTAGGAGATACAGTATTCGGTATCGGACACATTGAGACGGTACAGAGCCTAATCAATGCAGGCGCTGCAGAAATTAGCATCCACGATGACGATTTCAACCGAATCATCGGGCAACTCAACAGCGATTTGAAGATCCTTGGAGACATCGAAAAAAATACTAACTCGTAAATTAAGGAGGTAGACAATTGGGATTAAATTCTACCAATCTAAGACAGTTTGAGGGAGGGCGGATCGTCAAACAAGGCGACTCTACCTCTCTGTTTGGTTATGAGTTACTGGACGAGAATATGTGTCCAATCAGCGATCTAAATGGCAAAAATGCCACAATCCGGGTCTTTAACCCAAAAGGAAAGGCTACATTTGAGAGTACAGTAGACAAGTCAAAAGTTACTTTTAAAATAAGTAAGCCCCTCCCGATTGGGTCTTATCTGGTCGAAGTCGTTTGTGATGGGTATATCTTCCCAAGCGACCGCTCGATGCGCTTGGACATTACCCGTTCAGCAGACGATTTTACAAGCGAAGAAATCCTTTCTCTTGTAAAAAATGATGTAAGAGAAGAAATCGACAAGTATATCGCAGAGCATCCAAACGGGCCACAGACGGAAGAACTACCAGACCTTACCGTACTATACAACCTAGCTAAAATTTAAAGGAGAGAAATATGACTTTAAACACAGGAAAATTAACACAATTCGCTCAAGCTGTCGGAGCTGACGTAAAAGAAATCAAGACCACGCTTGCTAATAAAGCTGACAAGTCTGAGCTTGGTCAAGGCGGGATCACACAACAACAATTGGAAACAGCAATTCAAGGGGTGAAAACCGCAATCCTTGGCGAGGGTGTGCCAGAAGAACTTGACACTCTCAAAGAAATCGCAGACCGTATTGCTAACGGTGCAGGATCAGCAGATCAGGCTATCGTGTCTAAAATGACAGAGCTTGGTCAAAAATTTACTGACCTTGAGAATACCAATTTTGTGCAAATTTACAACGATGCCAAACAGACCCTCTAAGGAGGTGAAGCATGGATAATTTAAAACAAGTTATCTCAACTATTGGTAATGATATTGCTCGTCTGGATAATAGGAGTATTTTTGAGCCAGAAAAGTACATCTCTAAAAGCCAATATGCTTCCGATCAATTGAGTTTAGCCAGCAAGAATGATCTGGAAGAGCTAAAGCGCTCAGTCGGAGCTGGAAGTGGTGCTAGTACAGAGTTAAAAGGACAAGGATTCCCGTACGCTCTTAATGCTGATATCGGGACAATCTATACTGACACTACGGCCAAAAATGGAGCAGTTAAGTGGATCAAGAAAACTGCTGGAACTGGATCTAACGCTTGGTCGGTCTTGTTTGGCGATGTCAAATATAAGCCAAGAAACATCAACTCAAATCAAACTAATGCATATGTTGAGTTTAGACGTGTAAATTCCACGGTAGAGGTCGGCTTCGGTGGTCTATCGTGGGGTTGGTTTGGGATCGTGAGACGAGGTGCGCCCAGCTACGTTCCTCAAGGGTCTGACCGTGAGCGTAACGTGGTGATTTTAAATGTCGGTGGTATACCCGTCGGTTTTCGTGCCACTAGCTCAAAACTTGGTATTATGACAAACGACAAGGGGAAGCGCCTTGGAACATTTTATTTAGGCGGGCCGGGTGACGGCAACCAGCTACGCTTACAATTTGATGATCCCGTACCTACTGATAGAGATATCGGAGATTTGCGGTTTACAAATATGTCGTATACCACGGACGACCCGTGGCCAGAAACTTTATAAAGCATAAAACATATAAGACACACAGACCCCCTCAATCGAGGGGGCTTTTTTTGTGTTTATAACGGCAATTTCAAAGATTGTCTATTATAACGGCAATTATGCTGTTATTTACTTGAAAAAAACGACTAACAGTGTTATAATAATTGTACACGGATTTTAAACAATCTACTGAATAACCAAGTGTAGATAGGGTGACACCTTGCTTGGATTGTATACATAATTCCCGTTACGCTCTCCGTGAGATATTGTGGAGGGATAAGTAATTCTCTTTTGAGTAATTGAAAGAGATCATGAAGTGTAAGAAGATTGAGGGTGTATGCAGTATAGAGGTTGTGCGTAATTAGACCATTATCAGACGGTGGCGGTGACAATAGACGCTTTCGGTGAAAGAATAATCTGGGTAGGCCTTGCGTAGCGGTAAGAACCGAACTAGAAAAGCTATAATAAACTGTTTTGCACTTGAGGTTGAGACATCAGCCAATAACACTAAAGATAAGTACAAGTAGCCCAAAATGTGCAGATAAAACATTTGGATATGTTTATGCTTAACATATATTTCTGAATGTCGGGTGAAAGTTGGACGTAACCAGTCGTGCCTAGTCATTTAACCGCTACGGAAGTTACAGGGTCGCTCCTTGTGGCTCAGACCGTGGTAGACTATCGGTCAATAAATTGCGTACAATCGAAGTAGAGCGAAGGCTCATTTAGTTGATTGTTTAAAGTTCGTGTCCTTGCATTTAGCAAGGTTTTTTATTTTTGTCCGACTACGTAATTGACTACGTTTTTATTTATTTGAGCAATATATGACCATGTCTAAAATACAGTAAATTCAACCAACCGAATCTAATAGATATCCAATGGTAAGTGTTCTAAAATTTTGCTATAAAAGTAAAAACCCTTGTGTATCAAGGGTTTTTGTGTGCTGACTACGTTTTTGACTACGCTTCTAAAAATTTTAATAAGCGATCTGCAACATCTGACCGCTGTCTATCATTTAAATGTGTGTACATATCAAGAGTTGTTTGAATGTTTGAGTGGCCCAATCTGTCCGATATTGTTTTAGGTTCTATGCCAGCTTCAAAGAGTAGGCTTGCGTGTGTGTGCCGTAGGCTATGCACACTAAATTGTTTTAGCTTGTGCTTGCTAATAAATGTTTGCAAATCTTCTCTAAAATTACCAAAATCGAAGTAACCGCCAACGGTATTCGTTATGACTATATTTCTTGACTTGATGCCTTGTTTGAAAAATAGTTTCTTTTGTTCTAGTTTCCAGTCTTTTAAAATCTGTACCGTGCTATCGTCTAGCGAGATCGTCCGTGTGCTACGTTTAGTTTTGGGTGATTGGACGGACAGTCTGCCATTGATAGAAACAAGCGTCCTGTTAATTGATATAGTCTTGTTTTTAAAATCAACATCAGACCATTCAAGACCTAACAATTCCCCTCGTCTCAGTCCAGTATAAGCAAGTGTGTGCCATGCAGTATATAGGACGGGTTTTGCATCGTTCTTTGCCAGCTTGAGAAATTGGTTTAATTCCTCTTTAGTAAGTGCGATTTTTTCTTTCCGTGTTTTCCGCTGCTTTGGCCGTATGATTCTATCTACTGGATTGGTCTGGATAATATCAAGATGCATAGCATACTTAAATACTCGATTGATGATTGACATATAATTTAAATAAGCTATGTATTTTTTGCTTAGTTCAATTACAATCTTCTGCATCATGGCCACGGATACGCTATCTATTCGGATATCTTTAAAATGATTCTCTATGATTGCTTCAAGATAATTCTTTGTATTTTGGTATGTTGTAGGCTTCACAGTTGTTTCATAGCTTTCTAACCACAGATCAGCTACTTCCTTAAACGTAGGCTTGCTGGAATGGTCTGTAAATCCATTCTCTTCCACGGATAGCAGTAGCTCTCGTTCTGCTTTTTTTGCTTCTTTCTGCGTTTTAAACCCTCTACGGGTCGTGCGCTTTTGCTTTCCAGTAAACGGATCAACACCTAAATACGCTTGGAGCATATAGCGTGTTTCTCCATCTTTGGTTAAATATTTTTTAATCATGACATTAACTTGACATTATGCTATACTATGTATAGATTTCAATATCTTTCCTATCTAGCCACCCTTCTGGTTTTACAAGGGTGGCTTTTTTATTTATTTTCTAAAACTTGGATCTTTTCAGTCAGATCGTTTATCTTTGCAACATCGCTATTTAGGTTATTGATGTAATAATTAACCTCGTCATTTATATCACTATAATTGCTGTAGCCACTGATGTTCTGGAAGTAATTGATGATATTTCTGCAAAATCGGGCATGCTCGTTGTAATACGCAAGTTCTGATCTTAAAATCTTTAATTCAAATTTCTCTTTATCCCATTCGGGAAAATTAACGTCGAGATTTACTGGAAAGTTCTTTATAGAGTGGATCTCCCATAGAGCATGATATTTATCAGCAATTTCTTTGCCTTCTTCACTCGGTTTCGTCCGTTCTCCATCATCTATTAACAAGCCTTTGTCTTTAAATTCCTTTGTTAGCTTTTCTGCATTTAGGTTGTAGTCAGAAAAGAAGTATTTAGGGATGGTTATAGATGATTTTCTGCCTGTTTTAGTATTTCCCCACCAGACGAGCAGAAGCAACTCTCTCAATTTATAGCCCTCTGATGTCTGATAGCTATCGGTATAACGAGGAGAATCAAAAGAACGATCCCAGAAGTCTTGCATTGTTGGCCTGCTCAAAAGCAAGTCCACATATTCTTTTGTATAGTAGTCTGGGCCAGCAGAAATAGTTGTTACAACATTTATTTTTTCTGGCAAGGTTCTTTTTTCTTTCTTTTTAAAGAGAAAATCAAAAAATCCCATATTATTTCTCGCTTTCTTCTCTATACACGTCCACGACTTTACCGATAATCCTAAAATCACTGTCTGAATTGATCGGTATATCTTTGTATTTCTTATTGAAACTTCTTAGATAGGCCTTGTCCTTCTCTATAACAAGCTGTTTGATATAAGCTTCTCCCTCGTAGTCGAATACTCCAACCGTGCCACTCGGAAGCTCTACCGTCAATTTAACAAACACATAATCCCCAGATTTATAATCTGGCTCCATCGAATCTCCGTAAATTGGACAAACGAAATCAGCATCCACCTTAACAGGTAGCTGGATTGTCTCTATCTGTACCTCATTTAAATATTGCCCCGTACCAGCAGAAACAGGCTGATCATAGTAGTTATATGCCACATATTCTACAACCACTTCGTGTACTTCCGTGGCTTTTTGCTCTACTAGTTGATTCTTTGCATAATTAAGTACATTTCTCTGATACGGTTCTGGTTTCAATTCTGAAACCACTTTGTCAATCTTTTGAGCAATTTCACTTTTTGGAGCAGTAGCTGCAGTATTTAGCCTCGGATCAATTTGCTCGACAGGGACTTTGAAAACATCAGCCAACTTCTTACTATTAGTTTTAGAAGGCAATCTCTTGCCTGAAAAATATTGACTCAAAGTGCTTTGAGATATTCCAGACCCCTTGACAATATCTTGTTGACTTAATTCCTTTTTCTCTTTTAGTTTATTCAATTCATCTGCTATTTTTAGGCGCATTTCTAACTCTAAAGGAGTTAATTTATCTCTTCCTACCATGATGTTTCTTCCTATATTCTTTTAATGAGATTGTATCACAATTTTATATAAAATAAAAATAATTTTAAAAAATTTAAAAAAAGTTATTGACAATATCTCATTATTGAGATATAATGGAATCAAGGTCAGGGAATGATCCATAAAAATAAAAAAAAGAAAGGAACTGCAATATGGAAAAATTGACATTGAAGCAATGGATGGCAATGCGAAATTTGACGGTATTACAATTTGCTGATGCTATCGGAGTTAGTTACCCGACAGTATCAAATTGGCGACTTGGTCACACGAAGCCAAACGCAAAGTACATCCCGATCATTGAGCAAACGCTTGATATCGACTATAAAGATATCATCTGGACATAGTGGTCTAATTTTTTTAGAAAGGATATCTCATTAATGAGAAATAACAAAAATGAATGATTTAATTCTATCGAGCAATCTAAGTCAAATTGAACTAGAGATCAATCATTACAAGAAAATCGCTGGTGAATCCATTTGGGAAATTGGCAGACGATTGAAACATGTGAAAGAAAATGATCTCACGCACGGGCAATTTATGAATTGGGTTGAAAGTCAAGGTATTCATATTCGAGAAGCACAGCGAATGATGAAAATAGCTTCTGAACTTCCAAACACGACAACGTTGTCGCATTTGGGGACTACGGTGCTTCATCTTATTGCAAGCCTTCCCGAAGAAGAAAAACAAGAACAGATTCAACGGATTGAAGAAGGTGATAATCCTACTGTTCGAGAGCTTCGTGATGTTACAAAAAAACTCAAACTAAGCCAACAAGCAAACGAGCTTCTAAGGGGCGAGAATGAGGCTCTAAAAACTTCTAAAATCGAAGTAAAGGAAATCATCAAAGAGGTCGTTCCAGACGATTACAAGGCCACACAGGAGCTAAATAAGCAACTTCTGGCAAAGAACAAAGAACTTGCAAAAAATATTGAAGCAGTTGAAGAGCGTTCTGAATTTATCAACAACAAATTAAATGACATGATGGCCCAACGTGCAGAAGTTGACCAAAAATCTGCTCAGTACGATGAATTGACCAGAGCGATTGAAGAATCGCAAGGACAACTAAATAGCGTACAGAAGCAGATCTCAGCTTACAAGAACATCACAAGCCTTTTACAAAAGGGAAATGACTTCTTGGCAAGCATGGGCGGTCTGATCTACGCTGATGAAAAGAATGTCTTGAAAGCAGACGGAATCGTCCGAGATGAATTTGATAGCTTTATTAGTCGAGGCTTGAGATTCTTTAATGATCTGAACGACATTCGCAAAGAAAGCAATATTTTGGAAGGAGAATTTGAATGACAAATGAAATTGAAAAAATCAACAATGATTTAACTACAGAAGATGTGATGATCCATGCATTGCAAGAATTGAAAAAGCTGAAAGAAGGGCAATCCGTCTTATCAGCCGATGTAGATTATTTAAAAAATGAGCAACCAGTGAATCCGTCAATTTGTCTGGCGCTTGAAAAAATGCGAAAACAAAAAGTTGTCGAACTGTTGGGCGGTAAGGATAGCCAAGCATACAAGGATCGAAAATTTGCACAATCTGTATTCTCGCAGGCTGCCAAAGACTTCAAGGAATATTTCCGAATCCCACGATATGACTTGTTGAAGCGAAAGGACGAAGAACAAGCATTTGACTACTGGAATAGTTGGCAACCATCAGCCAACACTAAATTAGAGATCAAAAACCGTAACGGCCAAATGAGCTTGGTTGGTTGAAATGGCCAGAAAAAATAAAAAAAAGCACTTTTCGAAAAAAGCGCTCACAAAAATTAACTAAATTAATTATAACACAGAATAGAGAGATAGACAATGATTGAAGAATTGATAAAAGAACAAATCAGAGAAATCTATCTTGAAGCGAAAGAGCAAGCTAAAAAAGAATTGCTACCTATCAGTCAAGCAGAACTGCAAGACATGTTTGGATTTAGCAACGAATACTTAAAACGCTTAAAACGCAAGGGCTTGAAATTTCGCAAGCAAGGAAAGTACATCATGTACGACTTAAACGATGTACATGAGATCTTGGAACTAGAGAAGGAGATACAACATGTATAACGAAATCTTAGGATGTATGACAATCGCAGGAACTTTTTTCGCAGCAGGCTTCGCTGGTGCGGTTTGGGACTTCAAGCGTGCGCAGCGCAAAAAAGCTAGAGAACAGAAGATTAAACTTGCATACGAAGCATTAGACGCTGGAGTGGAAGAAGTTATGCAAGAGGGAGTAGAAAGATATTTCGATTCACTCGCAGAAGCACGGAAACATTCATACTCTGACAATGATTGGGGTACAGCAGATGTTTTTTAAAAAGTCGAGAAAGATCAAAGAACTAGAAGATCTTGTCAGATATTACAAACGCAGAAATGTCGAGCAAACAAATCTTGTACGAGTTTTGGTAAACGATCTCGAAAAATACAAAAAGAGGGTAGCGGATGAAAATAGATGAAGTTAGACGGAATGTTTTTTATCAATTCCCGCAATGGCTGCTTGATAAAGAGCATGAAGAATTGAGCCTCAGAGCAAAAATTGTTTACATGCTGATCTTCGACAGACGCACATTGTCGGTTAAAAACAACTGGCACGATCAAAATGGTGAAGTGTATGTTTATTTCACGATTGAGGAATTTATGGAAAAGCTATCTTGTAGTCGTCAATCAGTAATCAATGCAAAGAAAGAATTGCAAGATTATGGCTTGATTAAAGAGGATCAGCAAGGTATGAATCGCCCTAATCGTATATATATCAACGGAAGTCTAAAAAATAGACTTCAGGAAGTCCAAAATTTAGACGCAGGAAGTCTAAAAAATAGACTTCAGGAAGTCCAAAATTTAGACGGAATCAAGACTAATATAATCAATACTGATATTAACCAGACTAATAATAACCATGTCGTCGACAATAAGCGTCAAAAATCATTTTCACAAATTTTGAAAGACAGTGAAATCAGAATCAATGAGAGACAAGCTCAGATGTTACTTGAATATGTGGCATTAGATCATTTCACAGTGCCGATGATTCAATATGCAGTGGAAAAAACAGAAGACACAGGGACTACTAGTTTTAACTATCTGGATAAGATTTTAAAGTCTTGGCGAGACAAAGGTTTTACCAGCCTCAAAGAAGTCGAAGAAGCAGAACAAAAATTCTACGAGAAAAAAGAAAGTCATTCAATTGGGACAGACATTCCAGAATGGTCAGTACTTCACCCGAAAAACCAAGCGAAAGAACCGCAGAGGGTTTTAACACGAGAGGAGTTTTTGGCAATAGATGACTAGTATTAATTATAAAAAGGCTGCTACTGATCTCGACCTATTCCACGAGTTCAAACGGTATATGCAAGAATACTTTAATACGCAGATCACGAAAGAACAATTTTTGAATTTTGTAGATTTGTGCGAAAAGAAAAAATATTACTTGAATCCGTTTCAAATGTGCGCATGGGTTTTGAATAAACCAGTAGAAGTCATAGAAGACAGATGGTATCAGAAGAGGGGCTACAATGTTTAGAGAAGACGATGACGACTATTTTGAAAGTCGAAAATCAAGAGATCCAGATCTATGGCATTGGTATGGATCGGGTTATCGCTATTTAGGCGATGATGACGGAATTTGAAATGAAAAACAGGAGATAAAACAATGACAAACAACCAAGTGGCAGTTAAAACAACAGGAGACTTTCTCACAAACCCACAACTATTGAATGCGAAGATCGTAAAACAGTATCTTGACCCGTCTGGCAAGGCAAGCGATGAAGAACTGGCTTACTTTATCGCAACTTGTAAAGAGCGCAATCTAAACCCGTTTACCAAAGAGGTTTACTTTATCAAGTACGGAACGAACCCAGCACAAGTAGTTGTTTCAAAAGATGCCTTTATGAAGCGAGCTGAACAAAATCCAAACTTTGACGGATTTGAAGCTGGTATCGTGGTGGAAACACCAGAGGGTGAAATCAAACTAATCACAGGTACGATCCACAGCAAACATGACGAATTGCTAGGAGGCTGGGCCAAGGTCCATCGGAAAGATCGCAGTTTTCCTATAGAGGTAGACGCAGACTTTAAGGCTTACAACACAGGAAAATCTATGTGGGCCAAAATGCCAGAATTGATGATCCGTAAAGTAGCTCTTGTGTCTGCAATGCGTGAAGCATTTAGTGAAAATGTTGGAGGCTTGTACACAGCGGACGAGATGGAGCAAGCGCAACCTATTGATGTGACACCAAAAGAAAGCCGTGAAGAAGTCATGAAACGCAAACAAGCGCAGATTGAACAGATGAAACAGGAACAACCAAAGAAAGAGGTTGAACCAATCGCAAGCACGGAATACCCAGCGGAAGAAATGCCTTTTGTAGCAGAAGAACTGACAGAAGATATCGAGCTGCCGTTTACTTTAAAAAAGGAGACACAAAAAAAATGAAAGAAGCGGAAACAATTAACCAGCTTGATAATATCCAGATTAATTTCGAGCCTGCCAAGGTCGCATTTAGCGACTTTGGAGCGTTCGAGGCTGGGATTGAACAAGCAGTCGCAAAATATGGTACGTTCGATTTGGAAGTCAACACGATTGAAGAAGTCAAGCAAGCCCGCACAGACTTGAACAAATTGAGCAAGAGCCTTGAAGATCGCAGAAAAGAAATCAAGGGCAAAATAAACGAGCCTTACACTGAATTTGAAAAGGCTTATAAAGTACCTTACGGCAAGCTGGAAGATTTGATTGATATCTTGAAACAACAGATAGATGGCTATGAGGACGCTCAGAAGGAATTGCGACAAGATACGGTGCGTAACTGGTTTAAAGAAAAAGCCCTTGAGGGCAACCTTAACCCAGAAATTTTTGAACAATATCTGGGCGGCTTTACCAAGGCTGGGCAATTCAAAAAGGATAGCTTCCAACTTTTGAAGAAAACAGAAGCAGAACTGGAAGCTATTGCCCTCGCTGAATTGCAAAAGCAAAATCAGAAAGACCAAGATATTTCAATCATCAGCAGTCAGTGCGCCACTCACAACATCGGGCCAGCTACTTATATCCGAGCGTATGAAAGTGGTCAGACACTAGCAGAGGTGCTTGATAGTATCACTGCAGATGTCGAGAGTGCCAAGCTATTTAAAGAGCGTCAAGAGGCACAGAAGCGAGCAGAAGAAGAACGCAAGGCAGAAATCGAACGTATGGCTAAAGAGCAAGCAGAAGCAAGTATCAAGGCCTATGATGCAGAAACTGGCGAGGTTATCGAAGATGAACCCAAACCAGATCCAGCAAATAGTAAATACGTTGCTACTATCAAATTCTGGTTTGATTTAGAACAAGCGAAAGAATTTAAAGGATGGCTAGATGCTCATAATATTGAGTTTGAAACAGTGGAGGGAATGAAGAAATGTTAAACAATGTATGTCTTGTCGGACGTATGGCTGGCGATGCAGAATTACGCTACACGCCAAATAACCAAGCAGTGGCCACGTTTAGACTTGCAGTCAATCGCCCTTTTAAAAATCAAAATGGCGAGCGTGAAGCAGATTTTATCAACTGCGTTATCTGGCGACAACAAGCGGAAAATTTAGCAAATTGGGCAAAGAAAGGAGCTTTGATTGGTATCACAGGACGGATCCAGACACGAAGCTATGATAACCAGCAAGGCCAGCGGGTCTATGTGACGGAGGTTGTAGCAGATAACTTCCAGTTATTGGAATTTAACAAGCAGAACAACCAAGGCCATTCGCAAGAACAAAGTCAGCCAGATTTCTCACGGCAGGCAGAACCGTTCAACATCGAGGAATCGGATCTTCCATTCTGATGCCTATGACTTGGATTGAAGAACACTTTTCGAGAGAGTACCCAGAAATTAAGTCAATACAAGATATCTGGAATAAAGATGATTTAGGTGGTTATCAGACACAGCGGTATTCAAGGGAGTTAAACAAAGTGATTGTCACTAATGATCTAACCGCTATCAATAAAGATCTGAAATCAATCGGACTTACTCTTTCGGATTTTAACCAACAACTAACTCTATTTTAAGGTGGTGAGAAATGATTAAATTAACAATACCTATCGAGCCAAAGCCTCAAACCCGCCCAAAATTTGGGCGAGGTGGGGCATACGAAAACCCAAAAATGAAAGCATGGCGCAATTCTGCTACATACCTCATTAAAAGTCTATATAAGGGCGAGAAGATGCAAGGCTATCTTAAAACAGAAGTCACGTTTTATCTAAAAGCACCTCAAATAGTATCGAAAAAACCCACTCCAAAGGCCAAAGCTAAAACGTGGGAACGATACGAACGATTTATGAACGAGCAGATATACTGCGCCAAGAAGCCAGATTTGGACAATCTGGAAAAGGCGATATATGACAGCATTTCAGATGCTAACTGCATTTGGTGGGACGACAACCAAGTTGTAGAACATACAACAAGAAAGGTTTACTCACCAAATCCACGAATTGAAATAAAAATCAAAAAAATATAGGAGATAACAACCATGAATAAAAAATTAGTTTTAGCAACAGTAGCAACAATCGCAGCAGTAGGAACAGCACAAGGAGTAAAGGCGGATGAAGTACAAGGAACAACTGGAACAGGAACTGAAACAAGCGGAGTTACGGCTTCAAATAGCGGAAGATCTGGAGAAAAAGAAAATGAAACAGCGTCAACTGTTGAACAACCAACTGCTAAAGATTCAAATGCAGAAGCAGGAAGCGGAAGCAACAATCCAGACAAATCGGGAAATGCTACGGAATTTACAAAAAATGGAAGTGACATTCAAGTAACGAATCCAGAGGTCGTGGTGGACCAGTCAAATGGAACAGGGAAGTATCAACCC
>QWCF01002669.1_pt1 | contig 15491 bp, 5 predicted proteins | sample 1972521 | NCBI WGS metagenome assembly QWCF01 (sample SAMN09866715, study PRJNA288562) | Human oral metagenome isolate term4_saliva, whole genome shotgun sequencing...
TTAACATCCCACCATAGACGTGTACCTACAACGTCTGGGCCATTCAATGCCTTCAAACCTGTAGCTTGAATGTCTGCCTGTGTAGCTGGATCTGTACGTCCTGGGAATGGTAAACGACGAATGATGTCGCCTTGATTCAAGCTTCCGTCTGATTCATCAGCATTGAGAACCTCGAACAATTTAGGATAACCTGTACGTCTTAAGTCTACCCAAGCCTCAAAACTCATTGGATAAGCTGCGATGTATTTTTGTGTAATAATCTTCTCAAGCTTTGTTTCTTCTGAGTCTGCATCGTTCCATTTAACACCGATCTTTGTTGGGCTTTCGATGTTTTCTGTATCGCCTGTTGGGTCAACATAGGTCACTGGTGTAGCGTTTGTTTGTGCCATATAGGTTGCCATCATGCTTTCATAGTTTTTTACACTAGTGTCTGTACGATCAAGGCAGTTCGATGCAAGAATACCCTTATTGTAGAAGTCTTCTGCTGAACCTCCCATGTTCCAACCACGTACTGCGCCTTCTGCTCTTAAGAAACAAACTTCTGAAAGCTTCATAACATACAAGGGCACTCCGTGGAATCTCTCTGGATTAACTCCTGAGAATGCGATGTATTGGTTACCATCATAACCTTGTCCGTCACCTGTGTGAGTACCTGAACGAATACCAACTACCTTTGTATCTGCTTCAAGTTTTTCGTTGGTTTTGTTGTTTACGATAAGGTTATCGTTATTTGTGAATAGCTTAAAGTTATCATCAAGATAAGGATGCTTCAAGCTTTCTAACAATGTTACCAACGAAGCGGTGATACGTGTGTCGCCCCACTTAGTGATATTGATTAGAGGATTGGTGAAACCGATTAGGTTTGGACGTAGAGCTACTTCGTGCTTTGTGTCTTCAATCACTCCACTTGCTACTGCTTCTTCTGCCCATTTCTTTGCAAGTGCTGAATTAACTTTCACAATGTGCATCGCCATACGCAACTTTAATGAGTTAGCAAAACGCTTCCATGTTTCGAAATCGGTTGCATTGTTTGCCTCGTCATCAGTGATCAAGATGTTTTCTTTTAGTAAAGAAATCAACTTTTCTTTATAGTCTGCTCTCTTATTTGGGAAATAGTTGAAACATGCTACAGCTGTATCGATGTTGGCAACGATTGACTTGTAGATGGTTTCAAGGTTATCATAGTTGTAAGGAGCACTTTGTTTGTTGGTCTTTACGTCTTGATAAGCGAATGGACCATAGATGTCTGCGTTCTCAAGTGCAGCTGTGTTGAAGATAAGAAGATAAACGGCTTTCATCTCAGGGATTGAGTCGATCGACTTATGGTTCAACAATTGAACTGCTGGTTTGCGCACTTCGCCGAATGAACCGTTAGCACCTCCGTAGAACTTAGGAGCGATGTCGTAAGTTGAACGCACGAATACTTTAGAGTAAACGAAGTTTTGGTGAGGGATAACTGCATATTGAGCGTAGTTGTCTACACCTAAAGAGAACTGGAATTGGTATTGGTGTTCTCCTGGATATTCACCGTTCTTACCACCTCTTAGTGAGAATTGTGCAGCACGACCACCATTTAGATAATCTTGAAGTTTATCGATAACGGCAGCAGCTTGATCTCCTGTTATATCTAATTTGTAAGGAATATTATCTACTTCTCCACGTTCAGTAACTTTCTCGATGTTCTTGGTATTAGAGTCGAACTCTGCTCCTGGATCATCAAAGTCTAAACAAGATTGTAGCGATAAGGTTCCTGCAAAAGCAGCAAATGCCACTAAAAATTTATACTTTTTCATATTCTTATTCTGTTATGTTTTAGAAGTTAAGTTTCAATGACAAACCAAATGAACGTGAAGATGGCATGTTGAACAATTCGAATGCACCTAAACCATTAGCTGTTGATAATGAAACGTCTGGGTCAACTGGGCTATCGTTGTACAAGAAGAATAGGTTTCTTGCGATGAATGCAACGTTCAAGTTCTTGTTTTGACCAAGAAGATTGCGGAATGTGTAGCCTAATGACAACTCACGTAAACGGAAGTTGGTTGCATTATATATATAGTTGTATGGGTTGGTTGATGCACCCATAGCCTTATAATATGCTTCAACTGGAACGATACGTCCGCTTCCGTCGTTCAATTGCATACCTGGAGCGTTCTTGTAGTCTGTTGCAACGATGTTGTTTCTTTCTGCATTGAGACGTGCATCAGCAACTCTTTGAGACAAACCGTTTTGATCTAAGTATGCTTCTGTCAATGAAATAACCTTACCACCGATACGACCATTGATCAAGAATGACAATGTGAAGTCTTTATAGTTGAAGTTATTGCTCCAACCCATTTGCCATTTTGAGTTCATATTACCTACGTAAATCAAGTCAGCATCTTGACCAGAGCTCTTGAAACGTGGTGCACCAGACTTAGTAAGAGCGATGTTTCCGTTAGCATCTCTTTCGAAATCGTGGATATACATGTCACCAATTGAACCACCTTCTTTATATCTGATGTATGTACCACCTACAATTTGTTGTTGGATAAGTTCTTTACCTTGGTCGTTGTAAGCAGTCTTAAGGATCTTGTTACTGTTGTAAGAAACGTTGTAACTTGTTCTCCAGTTAAGGTCTTTAGCTAAATGGAAGTTGTAACCGATAGTTGTTTCGATACCTTGGTTACGAACCTTTGCAGATGTGAATGGTTGAACACCTGATGCATCTGAGCCTTCCATGTACAAGTGATCCATTACACCATTATAATATGTAAGGTCGAAGCTTAGTCTATTGTTCAAGAACATGGTTTCGATACCTGTTTCGAACGACTTCATAACTTCAGGAACTGCTTTGAACTTCTTGTAGTTGTTAGCATTAACAGCACCTGTTCTTCTGTCTTGAGAGATTCTAAGGAATCCTGCATCAGCGAACGAGTTACCTGCTTCTGAGTAAGAAACACGGAACTTCATGTAGTTAAACCACTCTGGCAATTTCACTAAGTTGCTAACGATTGCATTAGCACCAAGACCGAAGTAGCCATAGCTTTGCTTGTCTGCATAACCAATTTGGTATAGTTGTCTGAACAAACGATACCAGTCTTGACGATAAGAGAAGTCTACATAAACTGTTTCTTTCCAACCAGCTTGAGCTGTGAAAAGCAACGCTTTGTCCCAACTTGAAGACTTACCTGATGTTGTTGCACCCATACCACCTGCGTTTGTTTCGAAGTAGTTCACGTCGGTAGAAGGCTTACGCAACAATGGATCGATGTAAGTTGTTGTTACGTCTGTGTTCTTGTAAGTTGTTTTTAATGTATGACCAACCCAACCTGCTGATGCAGAAACAGAGTAATCTTTAATTTGTTTGTTATAGTTTAACAAATAGTCGGTATAGATTTCTGTTGCTGTTGAAGAGTTATCAAACATACGACCGAAGTCGTGCATGCTTGAAGGAAGGAAGGTTGTTGCATATTGCTTGCTGTTGCTCTTGAAGTGAGTCTTAGTATAGTTCACACGAGCTTGGAAGCTTAAGCCATCATAAATATCGATGTTTGCACTAACTGTACCAAACAAACGATCTTCACTTTGACGTCCTCTGTTTTGGTTGATAAGCCAATATGGGTTGTTATTTGCGTTAGATAGGTATGCCCAGTTCTGCAATGGACCATTCAATTTTACTCTTTCTGCTGGTCTCCATTCAAACTTATTTGCACCTAAATCTTTGTAATAACTTTGATAGTTAGACATCCATGATCCGTTTTCTACATAGTTATTACGATAATAACCTAAGTCGATATTTCTTGGCATGGTGTAAAGGTGATAGATTGGGTTAAGCACTGTACCACCACCTTGACGATTCTTTGTTATTGTTTCTACATAGTTCAAAGAAACATCGAGTTTCACTCTCTTTAGAAGGTCGTATGATTGACGGAAAGCGAATGAGTTACGGTTATAAGAGTTTTCTCTCATCATACCATTTGCGTGGCTATTTCCGATTGAGAAATATGAACGCATCAACTCTGTACCGCCTGAAACTGAAACTGAATTGTTAGTTGTTACACCTGTTCTAAAGAAGTCTTTCACGTCGTCGTTAGCACGATTACGCAAGTAAACCTTGTGAGTTTTCTCTGTAAATTGTGTACCAAGAGGAGCGTCGATCACCAAATCACCGTCTGCACGATTTGTTAGTTTGTCACCCCAGCTTAGTGGAGATAAGAAACCATTTTGGTCTACTGCTGCTCCGTATGTATTTTGAATTTTTGGTGTTAACAATGGAGAGTCGAATGTAACGTTTGATGTAAAGTTCACATCAAGCTTACCTTCACGTCCTTTTTTGGTTGTAATCATCACAACACCGTTAGCTGCTTTAGAACCATAAAGAACGGCAGCGTTAGCACCTTTCAATACGTTGATAGATTCGATATCATCTGGGTTGATCATTGATAGTGGGTCAGCACCTTCTGTCATACCTGAATATTCGAAACCATCACCACTCATTCCTCTCTTACCACGTGTATCGTTGGTCATTGGAATACCATCAACTACGATCAAAGGAGAACTGTTACCATTAATAGATTTGTTACCACGAAGGATAATTTTAGATGCACCACCGGCACCACCAGCACTTGGTGTAATAGTGATACCAGATACTTTACCTTCCAAGCTGTTAGCAACGTTAGGATCTTGTACCTTTGTTAGGTCTTCTGCTTTTACCTTTTGGGTAGAATAGGTTAGCGAGCTTTCTTTTCTCATAATACCCATTGCAGTAACAACAACACCTGTCAACATGGTCTTTTCTTCTTTCAACACCACGTCGATATTGGTTTTGTCGCCTACAACGATGTCTTGAGGAACGCTACCTACATAAGAATAAGTTAGGGTTGAACGTGAACCGTCTACTTTAATAGTGTAACGACCGTCCATGTCGGTTACTGTTCCTTTACCAGTACCTTTAACAACAACGCTCACACCAATCATTGGCATACCTTCTTCGTCTTTTACAACACCTGTAATAGTACGTTGTGTAGCTTGAGCTTGTTGGTTAATAAACTGCGATGCAACTGGCTTTTCTGCTTTTGCATCATTCGATTTAGCGCTCGCATATTGTGCTGATGAGCACGCAATTGTAGAGGCTAAAATCAACTTCATGAGCGATGAGCTCCTGTAAATGATTAAATTTCTCATACTGCAGTAATAGAAATAAATATTATTCCTTGACTCAAATTAATTAATTCGGAGGCACCTCATACAATAGAGGAACGATATATTATTATTTTATAGAAGGAAAAGAATAAACCACCACACCACACGCTCAAAATCTTTACGGGGAAAGGGGTGCAATTAGTTATTAACAGCACTGCTTTTATTCTCCTTTCTCATTGCTTTTTCGACTCAAAACCACTGCAATTGTTGAAAACCTTGCTGATAACTGTCTGAAAACCGCTTTAAAAGCTTCTTAAAAATTGCTCAAAACTGGCGAGTTATCAACAAACACTAAGCATCTAAAAATCAGCTGTTTATATCAACAGAGTTATTTCATTCTTATCCACACTTTATTGACATGCATCAACAAGTCATCGTCCTTGCCTCGCAATAGCAGTGCAAAACACCTGTTAATAATGTTCATAACTTCGCAATACATTGAACATCAAAATGCAATTATACAGCTTTTTAAAATCAAAAACACGGAAAACTTGCACCAAAAGGCATCATTTTAGCCGCTTATCAACACTTATCCACAATATCAACAGCCCATAGTTATAGTCATCATTTATTTATTCTTTATAAAATGAAAAAAAGAGATAGAAGATGATTAAAGGGAAGATGAAAAAGAAGAGACTTTCAACATGAGGTAAAAAACAACAGAAAAAGCACCAAAACAAAGAGCTCTAACAGCTATATGTTATAATAAGATACGAAAGGTTTAAAAACATTTTGCCCTTTCATTCTTTTTACTTATATTTGCAAGGTATTTTTTATGCAAACCGACAATGCAAGAAAACTTTGAGACTACCTTTGAGAAACTCTTCAAAAAATCATATCCTATGCTCTTTTGTTATGCACAAAAGATAGTGGGTTATGACGATGCTGCAGACGTAGTAGAAGAAGTTTTCTTTGATATTTGGAAGCGCAAAGAAACCATCGACTTAGGCGACAAAATCCATTCCTTCTTATATCGTGCCGTTTATACACGTTGTATCAACGTGATAAACAAGCGCAACACCACCCAAGGATATATCACTTTGATCGAAGAGATGCATCAACGACAGCTCGACACGCTCGAAGATAACCACAGCAAGATGGTTATTGAGAAGATAGAAAACCACGAGTTGGGCGACATCATCAAAGAGAAGATAGACAGATTGCCCGAGAAATGCCGAGAAAGTTTCAGAATGAGTTATATCTATAGCATGCGAAATGAAGATATAGCCGACGTGTTAGGCGTGTCGATCAGAACAGTAGAATCGCACATCTACCATGCACTTAAAATCCTAAGAAACGAACTAAAGCAGTTAAAAAAATAGCTATACGGCATAAAAAGTACCTTTTTCATTCAGTAAATTTCCTTTTATAAATGTTTATATAATAGCAATCAATCTGTTATATAACCTAAAACTACGCCCAAAAACGAGGGCAACAATAAACGAATAACCTGTTGTTAGAGCATAAAAACTACTCTATCTTTTGTCTATAACTTAAAACTTAGACAGCCAACACTCTTATTCAAAAACACGAGTAACCAACATAAACAATACTATTATGAAACTAATCAAGTTGATGGGGTTAACGTTTTTATCCTTATTGTTAACCCATTCAGTAAAAGCGCAACAACCTTATAATGGCTGTTGGCATCCTAATGACATTAGGAACTGGAGTCCTACGAACGATCCTAATGCAAAATTCAACCGCAGTAGAGTGCCCTTGGCAAAGCGTTTTAGAGAGCCTATGGCCATGAAAGCCAATCCAAACCAATACTATGAAGGTCAAATTTGCAACGCATCTATTTTGTATCCTATGTGTAGTTTGTGCCCTTCTCAAGGTGCAAATAACTTCATTGGCTACCAACCCACCTACTGGCAATACATGGATAAGATGGTGTATTGGGCAGGAGCAGCCAACGAAGGAATCATCAACATACCCCCTTGCGGTTCAACCGACGCAGCACATCAAAGCGGAGTGAAGATGTTAGGTAACATATTCTTTCCCCCTTCAGCTTACGGAGGACAACGTATTTGGGTGCAACAAATGCTCACCCGTGTAGACGGAAAATTCATTTACGCAAAGAAACTCTTTGAAATAGCCAAATACTTTGGTTTCGATGGTTGGTTTATCAACGAAGAAACAGGAGGCGGAAGCACTGATCAATGGGTTCAATTCATTAGAGAATTTAACGAATATGCAGATGCAGAAGGTTATAAAGACATGGAAATTCAGTGGTATCAAGCCTTTGCAGGTGCCAACACACGAATTCTCAATGCTCATAAAAACACCTCACAATTCCTCGATTATGGTAAGGTAGGCGATTATCGTCACATGGCATCAACACTTAATTGTACTGAAGAAGAAACCATGCAAAAGATCTATGGTGGAATAGAAACCGTGCAACAAGGTATGACAGGCTATGGAAACCAATTGAGAGGAGCCTTTAAAAAAGACAAACACGTGGGCTCTGTGGCTCTATTTAACCCCGAAGAACACATTTGGAAAGATGTTGTGAGACGTCTTCTCGACACTCCTCAAGACAATGGAGAAGAAGCTTATAGAGCAACTACTAAGGTGTTTGAAAACGAAAAAACTGTTTGGGTGAACCGAAATGGTAACCCTGCCGACATTTCTAATAGCGGATCGCAATTCAGTTCATGGCCAGGTATCTCAGGATGCTTGCTCGAACGCTCTACCACTTCATTCTGTGTGGGTGTGGGTAAACATCGTTTTGTGAAAGGAGAAAAGCGCAATACACAAGATTGGTATCACTCTGGAACACAAAGTATCATGCCAACATGGCGTTATTGGATAGAAGACGGCAGTCAACTCAAGGTGAGTCTTGATTGGGACGATGCCTATAACTTTGGTAACAGCGTAAAAGTAGCAGGCTTCTTAACACAAGGAAGTCATTTAATGCGCTTGTATAAAACACAAATCAACATCACCAATGGCGGTAAATTCAAACTTGTTTACAAAACAACCACAGAAAACTCTGTTCATATTAAATTAGGAACTCAGAGCGACATCAGCAATGGTTTAGAGCAATTAAATAATGTGAGCAGAACCAATGTAAATGGTTGGACAGTAGACGAGTATGACTTAGCAAGCTTTAATGGTAAAACCATTTATATGATTGCGCTCGACTTGAACAGCAGCAGCGATGTGTCGAACTACGAATTAAAGTTAGGCGAGCTTTCAATGTTGCCCGCTTCTTATCAGCCAATGGCCATGAATGTGTCGAACTTAACCAACGGAACAACCCTAACCGAAGAGGGTGGCGACCTTCGTTTGACATGGGATTGGACGGATAATGCCGACTTCGACCACTTTGATGTATATGCAGTGAACGACAATGGCGACCAACATCTTGTTGGACAAACCCGTGGCGAAGGCTTCTATGTGCCTAAATTCACTCGCAACGGCACCGACCAAGCAGTGAACGTGCGTTTGGTTCCTGTGATGAAAGACGGCTCTGAAAGCAACGTTCAAACCCTAAAAGTGAACTATCCTAAGCTCACCGAGCCTGTTATCACCATCAAAACCAATAACAGCTACGTTAAAAAAGGCGACATTGTGAAGCTAACTGCCAGCGGAACAGGCGACCCTACATCGTGGAAATGGACACTTCCTGCATCGTTAGAGCCTGTAAACAACGCTCCTCTCAATGCCTCTTCTATTGCAGTGAGAGCCTTACAAGAAGGCGCACAAAAGGTTAAAGTAGAAGCAACTAACGTTATTGGCACAGGAACAACAGAACAAGTGGTGTTCGATGTGTTGAACGAAGCCGACTTTAACGATATTAAGAACGTGGCTTTAAAGAAGAGAGTAGACAGCTTTAACGGCTCTGCAAGCGATAGCGAAACACCTATTAATATTATAGATGGTGTGCAAAATCCAACCGACATTCATAAAAAATGGTGTAACATTGCCAGCAACCACGAGTGCGTTATCGACCTTATGGGCACTTATCGCTTATATGGTTTCAAGATTTTCGACTGCAAGTCGGGTCCTGAAAAGAACGAAAACTTCAATAACTATCGCATCTCTGTGAGCGAAGACAATGTGAACTGGACTGTTGTAGTAGACGAAAAGAACCGCTTAAACGACAATGTTAAAACCGATTATATCGCTCCTCGCAAAGCACGTTATGTGAAGTTAAATCCTTATTCTGAAAAGGGTATGACCCTAAGAATATGGGAATTTGAGGTGATGGGAGCCGACTTGAGTAAGATGGCTATCGAAACACCCGACCAAGTGATTCTTAATGCAGGCGAACAACGCAATGTTGAGGTGAAATATATGTTGAATGGCGACGAACGTTCTGCACAATTCGACTGCGAGGTTACTCCTTATAAGGGCGATGTAACCATCACCAATGTTCAACACCATGCTGAAACATCAACCATTAGCTTCACCGTCACAGCCTCAACAAAGATCGGTAACTCAAAAGTAAAGGTGCTTGTGCGCAACGGAGGCATCACTAAAGAGCGCATCTTCAATGTGATTGTAGACGATCCAACAGCTAAGAACATTTTAAAAGGTGTGAAAGCTGAAGTGAGAAAGTACTCTGCTAACTACAGCAGCAACGAAACTTACAGCACATACGAAAACGAAATGCTAACAGATGGCGACCTTTCTACATCTGCTTTCGGTGAAGAATACTTATATTCTAAATACAACCAAGACCTTTGGAGCGTGTTCCAAGCAACCGACACATGGGATATTTCAAAGGTAAAGATCACTGTCCACAATAATAATAAGGGAGAAGATGATAATGGTAAACCAGGATTGGTTTATAAAAACATCGACCTCATGGTTAGTAACAATGGTAACGACTGGGAAACTATCTACACTTTCAAAGACATCAAAGAAGAATCTACCCTTCAATACATTCTTCCTCGTGCTAAAAAGGTGAAATATCTTGCAGTGGTTGCAACCCTTCATCCTCTTTTCTATCCATCTATCACCGAAGTAGAAGCCTTTGAACAAACAGGAAAAGCAGTGTCTGAGGTAGTTCCTCTCAAGATAGAAGACGGCTTTAATGCCGATGTTATTGCCGAAGACAAGCCTGTTCGCACCTACACCAACGAAACATTAGACTACGAAGGTTGGGTGTTCTATACCTCAGCAGTGAGACCTGAGGGCGCACTTTGCGACAATTCGGGTACTATCATGGCTACATCGGGTAACGAATATCAGTTAGCCGAATTCGATAAAAACAACGCTTTGGTATTGAAAAACAGCTTCTTCTTCCCTAAACTCACCTTCGAAACACCTCAATATGGTAGCGAATTGAACCTATTGGTGCTTTCTACAGGCGGAAGAGCAGATGTAATGGTTGTTCCTGTGTATGAAGATGAAACCTCAGGCGATACTGAACGCTTTGGAATTGACGACTGGAGCATGGCAGGAGTGGATATTGCTAAAGACGGATTGGGCAAGACTAAGAGAGAAAATGGTCGTGGATTTAACGATGGCGACTACTCTTCTCAACTACAATTCAAGGTTCTTGAGCATAAAATAAAGATCAATCCTGAAAAGCGACTCAAGGCTATTAAGGTGAGAAACACCAGAGGTGGCACAACAGTTGCCGTTCTTGCAGCTTCTATTAAAACAGCTATTCCAACAGGAATAAACAACGTAAACAACGATAGCGAAGCACAAGTGGTTGGTATCTACACCATCGACGGATTGCGTTTAACCGAGATGAAGGGCTGCACTTTATTTCATTATAGGTTGAGTAGCAAAAAGAGTTTTTAAAACAGCTTTTTACAAGGCCTACTGAAACGAAAAAATACATATCAAAAAAAGTAATAACTAACAAAAACAATTTTATTATGAAGTTTAATCGATGGATATGCTTAACAGCTGTGTCGTTGTTGGTATGCAACGCCATGAAAGCCCAGCAGCCTTATGGAGGATGTTGGCATCCAGAAAAGGTGAAAAACTGGAGTCCTGAAACCGATCCCGATGCGAAATTCAACCGCAGTAGGGTGCCTTTGGCAACACGTTTTCAAGAGCCAACGCTCATGAAAGCAAACAAAAACCAATATTACGAAGGACAAGTTTGTAACGCAACAATCCTCTTCCCTACCTGTAGTTTATGCCCTTCGCAAGGTGCTAACAACTTCCTTGGCTATCAACCCACCTACTGGCAATATATGGATAAGCTGGTTTATTGGGCTGGTTCGGCTTCAGAAGGTATCATCATTCCACCGCCAAGTGGCTCTATCGACGCTGCCCATCAAAGTGGAGTGAAGGTTCTTGGACAGATATTTTTCCCTCCTTACGCTTTCGGAGGCAACAGTGCTTGGGTGACAGAGATGCTTACTCAAGAAGGTGGAAAATACATCTTTGCTAAGAAACTCTACGAAATTGCGAAATACTTAGGTTTCGAAGGTTGGTTTATCAACGAAGAAACCACTCACGGACACATTGCCGAGTGGGCTCAATTCATTAAAGAATTCAACGGATATGCAGAGGCCGACGGCAACCATAACATGGAAATTCAATGGTATAACGCCAGTGGTTATCCTAATGCAGAGATATTAAAAACAAACATCAACACATCACAATTCCTCGAATATGGTAGCGTTGGCGATTATAGAAGTCAGGCACCAGACTTCAACTGCAATGCTCGTGACGTCTACAAAAAGGTTTATGGCGGTATTCAAACAGTGTATGCAGGCTTGTGTGGCTTTGGTATGGAACTTAGAAAGGCCTTTCCTAAAGACGGACATGTGGGCTCTGTAGACCTATTCTGCCCCGAAGAACGCATTTGGAAAGACAATGTTAAGGACTATTTAGGCACTCCCGATGCACAAGGAGACGTGGCTTATAGTGCTATTAAGCGAACTTTCGATAACGAAGACATCACTTGGGTGAACCGTTCAAAGAACCCTTCTGTTGAAGGAGATCCTGTAGAGAGTTTTAGTTCATGGCCAGGTATGTCGGGATGTGTGCTCGAACGCTCTGCAATCACCTCTCTTCCATTCACCACTTCATTCTGTGTGGGTGTGGGTAAACATCGTTTTGTGAAAGGAGAAAAGCGCAATACACAAGATTGGTATCACTCTGGTATGCAAAGCGTGATGCCTACATGGCGCTGGTGGATTGAAAATGGCAACGGAATAAACCCAACTATCGATTGGGACGTGGCTTATAATGGTAGTAACTCTATCAAAATAGATGCTTCGCTCACACAAGGTGATCACCTTATGCGCCTCTATAAAACCCAAATCAATATTACCGATGGTGGCAAGTTGCGCCTCGTTTATAAAACAACTTCGCAAAATACTGTTGAAGTGAAATTGGGAACAGAGAGTAGTGTGAGTGAAGGTTTGGTGACATTGAGCAACGTTACACGCAAACAAGAAGGCGAATGGACAATCGACGAGTATGACTTGAGCCAAGTAAACGGCAAAACTGTTTATATGGTGGCACTCAACTTAAAAGCCGAAAGCTCTATTTTCGACTATAAATTGTGGCTCGGTGAGCTTTCAATGTTGCCTGCAAACTATCAACCAAAGGCAATGAACATCACCAATTTTGCTAACAACACCACTCTTGGAGATAACGGAGGCGACCTTCGTTTGACATGGGATTGGACAGAAAATAGCGACTTAGACCATTTTGATGTTTACACAAAGAACTCTACTGGCAATGATGTTTTAGTGGGACAAACCCGTGATGAGGCTTTCTATGTGCCTAAGTTCGAACGCAATGCTAACGACCTTAAGCTCGATGTGAAACTTGTTCCTGTGATGAAAGACGGCTCTGAGGGAGCTGCTCAAACCTTAGAAGCAAACTATCCTCAACCCACTGCGCCTAAAGTGATTGTGAAACCTTCGAAAGGTTATATCAAAGTGGGCGAAAAAGTAACGCTTAAAGCCATTGCAACAGGCAACCCTACAGGATTTAAGTGGTTGCTTCCTGCTTCGTTAGAAGTGGTGAATAACGGCTCATTGGTTGGTCCTCAAATCGAAGTAACAGCCCTTAAAGAAGGCAAACAAGACATCACTATCGAGGTAACTAACGCTGTTGGCACTACAAAAGAAACCTTCTCGGCTTTCGATGTGTTGAGCGAATCAGACTTTAATTCGGTTGCTAACGTGGCTATTAAGGGTGTTGTGAAGAGCTAAGATTTTCGACTGCAAGTCGGGTCCTGAACAAAACGAAAACTTCGATAAATACCGCATTTATGTGAGCGAAGACGCTGAAAACTGGACTCTTGTTGTTGACGAAAAAGGTCGTGCAAAAGACAATATTAAGAGCGACAACATCACTCCTACAAGAGCACGCTACGTGAAGTTGAATCCTTATTCAGACGAGGGTATGACCTTAAGAATATGGGAATTCGAGGTATATGGAGCCAATTTGAGTAACATGACCTTAGAAGCACCCAAAGAATTGGTGTTGAATGCCAACGAAAAGAAAGACGTTACCGTTAAATATAACTTAAATGGCGATTCTCGTTCGCCTGAATTTAAGTACACTGTGAAGGTGGTAAGAGGTAAAGCAAGCGTTGGACAAGCTCAAGAAAACCAAGCAGAAGGCACTATCACCTTCCCTGTTACTGCTCAAAACAGCTTCGGCACATCTCAAATTAAAGTGGTTGTAGACAATGGAGGCACTTCTAAAGAATGCGAATTTGCTGTTATCACCGACGATCCTAATGCAGAAAGCGTGTTGAAAGGCATGAGTGCTAATTTAAGAAAGTATGCCGAAGCTTATGGCTACAACGTTCCTTACACTTCTAAAACAACCACTCAGCTAACTGATGGCAACGTAGAAGAACTTGGTTTCGAAGAATATGACGACGCATGTAAGAACCGTCAAGACTTCTGGGCTATCTTCGAGTCACCCACTACCTTTAATATTTCAAAAATCAAGGTAAGTATTCCTGATAACAATATGGGCGAAAACGACAACGAAGAACAAGCTCTTGTTAACAAGGACATTGACATTATGTTGAGTGAGAATGGTGTTGACTGGAGAACTATTCACACCTTTACCGATATTAAGAAAGAATCTTCACTTGTACACTATTTTGCTAAGCCTGAAAAAGCAAAATATTTGGCAGTAGTTTCTACTCTTTATCCTCTTAGCTACCCTGCTCTTTCAGAAGTAGAAGTGTTTGAACCAGCAGTGAAGAAATCTCAAAACGGAGTTGTTCCTGTAACAGTTGCTGAAGGTTGGAACGCTGATATCATTGCAGAAGCACGCACAGCAGAAAAGCATACCACGCAAACTCTCGACCGACAAGGTTGGGTGCTCTACACCAATGGTGTTCAAGAACAAGGCGCTTTGTGCGACGAATCGGGCTTAATCACCACTACTGCGGGTAACGATTATCAGTTAGCCGACTTCAGTAGCAACAATGCTTTGGTGAGGTGGCGGTCTTTCAGTCACTCCTATCTACAGCGATAACTCACGTGGAGATGTTCAACGTTTCAATATAGCAGACTGGTTTGGATCAAGCGAAGGCACTGCTAAACACGGATTAGGGCGTATTAAGCGCAGTTATAGCAGAGATATGCGTGCCGATGGAATAGATGGTAACTACCAATTCCGCCTATTCGAACATAAGATAAATATCGACGAAAGCAAACAATTAAAGGGAATTATGGTTAGAAGCTTCAGAAGTGGAAGTGTTCCTACATTGCTTGCCGTGTCTATGAAAGAACAAACCACAACAGGAATTGTGCGCATTGCTACCGAAAGCAACAGCACCATCGTGGGTATCTACACCATCGACGGCTTGCGTCTCTATTCGTTGCTAAAAGCTACCTTATTAGTAGGGTGAAAATGAAAGGAGTGGGTTCTATTTATTTAGAATCCACTCCTTCTTTTTATGGGGTGACTTCTCAACGATAGAGAGGTCACTCCTTTTTTAATGGGTTGGTGATGTTTATTTCACCACCTTTTTATATTTTTTTTGCCTTTTGGAGTGATCGTTCCTCAGAAATATTGATTACAATCAAATTCACTTCCCACAGAAAGAAGAATGGGCAGAAACGGCAAAAGGCATTGACAATGAGGTGAATAGTGAAAAGAATAAAGAAAATGTGCGTGCGCTATTGAGTTTAATTATTGATTATAAATATTAAAATATGAAAATTAATTGTTTCATTGTTGCAGAAACTTTCTAAATTTAGCTCCGCCTTTTGACAATATATTTTATTCTATATAAAAACATAAATGATTATGAAAGTAACCCATGACATGAAGTCTTGCTTCTCTGCACTTCTCATTGCAAGTGGAGCAACGATGTGCTTTCCACTTCAAATGCAAGCAGGAAACCA
>QWCF01000810.1_pt1 | contig 15475 bp, 12 predicted proteins | sample 1972521 | NCBI WGS metagenome assembly QWCF01 (sample SAMN09866715, study PRJNA288562) | Human oral metagenome isolate term4_saliva, whole genome shotgun sequencing...
CGCAAGGCATTGAGACTGAGGGCGCAGGGAGTTTACTTTTGTAAATGACCAAGCCTGAATGTCGATAATAACGCAGCGAGTGCCGTATTATGCAATGGTCTCGAAGTTGTATAATAACCTTTAAAGAAAATTATCCATGTTATATACTAAGCATATTAAGACTCTTGTCACTTCTGGAGCACTTGCCTTGGCTTGCTCTTCATGCTCAAGTAGCTTCCTTGAGAAGGAACCTACTCAGTATGTTTCGCCCGAACAGCTCTCGCGTGCTACACAATGGAACCCTAATATCCTCCTAGGTCAGACTGCAGGTTCAACGCAGCTTGTATTTGATTCATTCACAACTACAACAAGCAGTCACGATGACTTCGGACAAAAAGCGAATGATATCCATCAGGATATTCTCAGCGGGGATATGGAGGTTGAGAATATTGAGTATGGAGGATTTGGGAATACGGCTCGTCTGCTGGCTCACCTATCCAAGAATACAGCCTATACATACAGACCTTGGCGTTTATACTACAAGATTATATTCTCGGCTAATAGTACAATTAACCTCCTCGGCTCTGATGATTATGCTAAGTTACCTGAGAGTACGACGGCACAGCAGAAGTACTATTGGGGCATCAGCAAGGCTTTGCGTGCATACGCTTATTACAATCTAGCTCAGTTCTACTGTAAGCCTTACGATGAAGCTGCTAATGAGCCTGCTCTTCCTATCTATAAGGAGATTTCAGCGACCTCTGCTAGTAGAAGTACGCTTAAGGAAGTGTATGCACAAATCTTTAAGGACCTAACAGATGCTCGTGAAGCCCTTGTTAGCTCTAAGATAGCACGTACTGCGAAGAGCGACATCAATGTAGATGTCATTGATAGCTACCTGGCTTATGCCTACCTCCAAACAGGCAATTATCAAGAGGCCTACACAGCAGCTAAGCGCGTGATTGACAGCGGGCGTTATAGCCTAATCCCAGCTAAAAACCTTTTGACTAACGGATTTAATAATGTTAGCAATCCTGAATTTATTTGGGCTGTCGATATTACGAAGGATAATACACAACAGCTAATAACCTTCTTCGCCCACATTGACGTGTACACTTATGGTTATGCCTATGCCGGTGACCAAAAGGTTATCAACGGCGATTTGCAAAAGGAAATACCTCAGACAGACCTTCGTGGCAAGTGGTTCTCTAAGGGCGACTCTATCCTCTCTGATGGGGGCACTTACGAAAAACTGCATGATGGTCTACCTATCCGCAAATTCTTCTCTGCAGTTAATACCAAGAAAGAGTACGGAGCTGACCGCTCATGGCTAAACGATATCCACCTCATGCGTCTCTCTGAGCTCTATCTCATAGCGATGGAAGCAGCTGCGCGTAAGGGCGATGAAGCAGAAGCGAAGAACCTACTTAAGGCGCTTATGAAGGAACGTACAGAGGCTAATAACCTTGCTCAGGTAAATGCTGAAATTGACGCTCTTAGTGGCACACAGCTATTAGACCGCATCTACTACAACTGGAGAGTAGAGCTTTGGGGTGAAGGTCGTAGTCTCATCACGATGAAGCGTTTCAAGAAGACGACGAAGCGTACAGACCGCTCAATACACCACGCAGGTGAAAGTATCAGTTACAATGACGAACGTTTAACGTTCCAAATTCCTCAGAGAGAGACAGCGAATAATCCTCGTCTATAATAGTAGGCATCGCCTATTATCAAGAAAAAGGGGCTAGCTCACTTTTGTGAGCTAGCCCCTTTTCTTATTTAAACTTACGCACACTTACGAAAATGAGTACGACGCACTCACTGAAATAAGTACACGCACTTACATTGATTTTGGACCTGTCGGAGAAAAGCCCTTTAGGGCGATACTCCTGCAAAGCCCAGGGCGCAAGCCCTGGGTTAAAACGTAATAAATCATACATTGAGCCCCAAAGGGGCGGCACTCCCAAGCGAACAAATGCCAATACGTGTGCAGTAGTGCCGCTCCTACGGAGCTCTTATTTTTTGTATCCATGCTTACCCAGGGTTTCATTTCGGGCTTTGCCCTCATTACACCCTGGGCTATGCAGAAGTGTCGTGCCTGAAGGCACTCGTAATTAGCCTGCATATTCATAATAACAGAGCGAGTGTTGTATTATGCGATGGTATCGAATTTCGATGCGCTTGCCCTGTACCAATGTAAGGATGAGCGTATGTGAAATAGTGATTGCGTAACCTATTCTCAAAACCTCGGCGAAGTCTGTACAAACTACACGTGTAGTCTCTTCAAACTTCAGCCGTAGTTTGGACAGACTACGGCTGAAGTCTCCAGAAAGTACTACGTACTTACAAATTTAAGTACGCGCACTCACTAAAATAAGTGCGTGTACTCACTGATGTGTTTACGTGTACTTACTGAAACAAGTACGACGTACTAACTAAATGTTAGCTCAAATCTATTGTTCTGCTAGACTTCTACTTTCAAGGGAATCACAAAAAGATAAGACTGAACATCCCTCTATCTTGTTTTCCGTTTTCTTAAATACCTCCAAGCTAAAACTAGACCGGTACAACTCACAATAGTTCCTCCTATCATAGCTGTAAACATCAATATATTCCAACCTATACCATGCCCAACTAACCCCTTAAAGGTAAAGCTATGTAGAGCCTGATAAGTCCATCGACGCAAGCGTGTATTACGATTAAAGTAACGTACACTCGCGGTCTTGGGGTCGACATAATAACTCGTCTTATCCTTATCTTCTACTTGAACATGAAATACTGGAAGAGGTAGATTCTGCTTCTTATTGATGTAGTAATTATCATATTCCTTAAGTAAAATAATGGTATATTTCTCTTGCGGATGCAACGCATCAACCCACCTTTTAACATCAATACTGTCTAACTTAAGAGGTTTAGCTTGTGCCTCTGAAGCATCTACAAAGATTGTAGTATCTGCCGTTAACACTTGATAATAGGGCTTCTCTCCGTAAGACCTAAAGGAGACCTTCAGAACTTCCTTACTTGAGAGCTGAGAGAGCAATTGTCCTATACTTAGAGGATAATCACATGGCGCAATCTGTATAGATTTATCTTGAGAGAGTGTAGAAAGTTCTGGACGATGTGTACTTACTAACCATTGAGGAATCTTTTGCAAAGACATCATTCCACTAAAAGAAAATGAAAAAACAAAAATTCCAAAGATAAAGCCTGCTATATGATGCCAACGAAAGACTCCCTTGGGGTACATGCTCCTAAAGTCTTTTCTTTTGCGATAACGCTTAATGTAAGCCATTCCTCCAAGAACCAGACCGCTTAGACACATAAATGCACCCAACCCAGAAACAGTTATTACAATATTTGCCCATGTATCTCGATAAAAGCGTAAATCTAAGATATAGAGCCAATGAGGGATTGCTCCTATCCAAGCATAGAACCTACTGCTTTCCGTACTATATTGTACTCCTTCTCCTGTTACTTGTGATACATATAACTCTGTTCTCGACTTATCACCATAGTGATAACGAAGAATAGGCATTTGTTCTAAGTGCTTCTCATAGGGTATCCACCTATCAAGATAATGAAGAGTGTCTACATATATGATGGGAGCCGAAAAGGCTCGCTTAGCATACAAGTCAACTTCCTTCAAGGTATACCTATCGCGTGGCTTTCCTTCGCTAGGATAAAGAGTTGTTTTTCCTCCTAAAGAATAGGAAAAACCATAAACAGAATCAGAAAACATTCGTAACGACAAGCTATCGGGTTTCACTTGGGGTACGAGAGTTTTTAGATTTACCTCAAGGCTATCCCTAGGGATAGCCTTGAGTGAATATAAAGCATGCCTCTGAACAGACTCTTGCATCTTAGGGAAATTGTGATAAATCATCACAAAACCTGTCAGAAACCACATTACAAAGAGAATACTCAGAGCAGTTCCCAAGACCTGATGTACTCGGATTAATACTTGCTTCATATTTAGTTAGGCTGATTACTTAGTGACCAAGACGATACGAGAATGATACAGTATAATTCCGACCTATACTAGGATTTATCTGTCGTCCTAGAGTATTGATGCCATATTGCTCATCTAGGAGATTATTAAGTTGTACACCTAGAGATATACCCCCTTTAAACTGATAACCCAGACCTAAATCAAGCAAGAAGTGACTAGGAAATACAACATCTTGGTTAAGATTATTAATCATCTTATCTGTATAAGATAAGCTAGTATTAGCAGACAACCCCTTAAATAATCTTGAGAAATTATAGCTACCGGATAAAACAAACATATTGAGAGGTACATGAGGTTGTTGCACTCCCTCCTGAGGGTCTACCTTGAGAAATTCATTAGAAGCAATGCCACTAACCTTTGCATCTGTATATGTATACCCCAGAGAGAGCATCAAATCGTTAATAGGAGTGGCTTGTACTTCGACTTCAACTCCCTTAGAAACAGTTGTACCTACCTGTCCCATAACATTACGAGGAGAAGCTTCTGTACTGCGTCCCAACGACTTCAATTCATGCTCTCGCTTAATATAGAATCCTGCCAATGACCCACGCAACCAACCTTTCGCATACTTCACACCCAATTCAGTCTGATAACCCGTCATGGGCTTAAAAGACTCTCTAGATGTACGAGGGTCATAAGTTTGTCCCAAAGTATTAACGTAAATAGTATTATCACTAACCGTATTGCGTAGTGGCTGGAAGAAGTTAGCGACAGAGCCATATACGGATAACTCATCTAATGGATTATACAACAAACCGATACGATAGGTTAATGCGTTATTTGCAATACTATAGTCATAAGGAGAAGCTGTAAATTTCCAACGGCCATCAGAAACCGGATCATTTTTAGTTGTTCGCTCAAAACGCACATAATCCCATCGACCAGCAAGCATCAACTTAAATCTCGACACTGGCTCCAACATAGTTTGGAGATAAACTGAGTGAGAAGTCATCAATGAAGGATAAGCCGTCGTATGTTTATCATTACGAATATAGCCCTGGCTACGTGGAGAGTAAACATCTACAAGGCTATAAAGTCCAGGACCGTAAACACCGTAACTCTCATCTAGAGGGTTAGTGCGAGGGGCTCGTGTGCTGGAGTAACCATCTCTTTTATAGCTTACTAACGTATATCCCAAAAGCCATTCACTGCGCACTTGCCCTAAATCAAGCTTTCCCGACAGCTCCAGCTGATTATTTATCTGATGCGCTCTATTCCCAAACTTTAAAGGAGCAGACAGTTCTACTTTTGCTAGGTCAATATATTTTTTATTATCTCCATTCTTATAGTAATGTGGATAAATAGGATTATCACTCTCACGATACGAAAGTGCCTCTGTAGCAAAGTAGTCTATCTCATCGTAACTATAAGTCAAATACTCATTTATTTGGAGATAACGAGATAGAGCATTACTGTACTGAAGGGAAGCATTAGCTCCCTTATTTGTAAAGCGATCTGACTCACTATCGTATCGAGCTCGAGGGTCTAGACCCGGTAATAGTTCTCCCTTATTGAGATAAATCTGATTATCACTTACCTTGTATATATCACGGCTCATCACTGGAGGCAGCCCTGCATCAGCACCATACCTATCATTGAAGTAAGCTGTACGTAATTCTAACTTCTGAACAGGACTTATTTCATAACCAAGAGCAAGGTAGGTACTCAATCTCTTATCATTAGTGTGCCGAAATCCTTCCGAGGTTATCGTATTTCCTACAGCTCGATAGCTCAACTTACTCGTAATCGCTCCCCCTAAATCAATACTTGCTTGCCTATGGTCATAAGAACCATAGCGCAAAGTCAAATCAAGAATACGCTTTCGGCTAGGAGCTTTACGAACAACATTTAAAACACCCCCAGCAGCAAACTGACCATGTAATACTGATGCAGGTCCTTTGAGAAGTTCAATAGTCTCGACACTCGCAAAATCAGCAAATGGAGCAGAACTCCCAGGTGGAACATAACGTTCATCTCTTACTCCATCAATAAGCATCGGAGTAACATCAAAACCTCTTACCTCCAAACGTTGATAAGCTCCATATAACGTACGCATATGAGCACCAGGAAGGAACTTTATAGCATCTTGAATATGCGAAATACCTCGATTTTCCCAAATAGTACGAGGCAATGTCGTCACACTCATAGGTGTTAGATGGAGAGGTGTACTCAAACGAACAGCTCGCATAGCCCCCTTACGGCGAGCTTCAACCGTTACTTCATCCAGATGTTTGATACTATCCAAGACATTCGTCTCAGAGTTAGTCTGTGCAAACATTGGCAGTACACAAGATGTAGCTAAGCATAGTGTTAGACTACGAAAAACAGGAAATACTGTCATACTTAAAAAAAATTGGTTTTGGTTATATATTGTGATTAACAGCACAAAGATAAAGCTTTTGTGCCATTTCGATAAAGTTTTAACTCTCAAAATTCAGCCAAGTGCATCAAGAGTCTATTGAATGAGGCTCCTAAACGATAAGTTACCCCCTATATCTTTAATGGAGTGTGATTTTACAGAATATTGTAATTACAAGGCTCAATGAAAAGCAAACAAAAAAAGGGGTTATCGCCAAGCATTGGCGACAACCCCTTCAATCATTTTATAGACTTCTGTTACTACTTCTGTCCTTCAGGAAGAAGCATAACTTCAATGTAATTCTTTTGCTCTAGTAGCTGCTGTAAGAGCTTCTGTGAGTCTTCAGGCTTAATTGACTTCAATGTGCTGAGGTAATCAGTTACACCATCACGACCATGATAATAGTAATTAACGAGATGTCTCAACCAATAACTATTTTCCTTTTGGTTAGTGTTATACTGCTTTTCCATATTAAGGATAACCTTGTCAAACTTAGTGCGGTCAAGACCATCCTTAGCAAGCTTCTGAAGTTCTTCTTGAGCAATCTTATTCAGATGTTCAGCCTTTGTTGGGTCTGTTTGGAACACTACTGTGAGAGAAGCATCACCCTTAGGTTCGTATGCTAGTTCAGAACCTACCTGTGCACCATAAGTCCCCCCTTCACGCTCACGGATAACATCCATATACACTTGGTCTAGAACTTCAGCAAGAATATTGAATGCAAGACGATTACGCATATTAACTTCGAGCTTACCGCTATACATATCGAAAACAAGTCCCATTGGAGTTTCTTGCTTCTTGTAGTAGTGATTCACATAGTTACCCTTGCGTGTTACAGGATACTTGCTGAAGTCTGCCTTACTTACCACCTTAGTCGCAGGTAGAGAAGCTAGATAAGTTTCTACAAGTGGACGCAGTTTTGCTTCATCGATATTACCAACAAAGACAAACTGGAAGCCATTAGCATTGCTGAAACGCTCCTTGTACATCTGCATGATGCGTTCGTACTTCAAAGCCTTGTATTCAGCCTCTGTAAATGATTGGTGACGCTTATCACCTGGATAAACAGCCTTACCGATGCTATCGCTTACAGATGACATTGGGTTAGCCTCCTTCATCTTAAGGCTGTTAAGCGCATTTTCCTTCCACACTTCAAAAGCCTGCTTATCCGTACGCTTCTGAGTGAAGTTGAGGTAAATAAGCTGGAACATCGTCTCAAGGTCTTCCTTAGTGCTATTTGCAGAGATAGCTTCTGAAGTAAGGCTAATGCTTGGACCTGCACTTGCTAGGCGACCTGAAAGTACCTTTTCTAACTGGTTCTCATCAAATGAAGCCAAACCACCAAGGTTCATAACAGCACCCATAGCACGCGCTTCGAGCTCATCCTTCTTTGCGAAAGTAGATGTTCCTCCTTGGCGCATACCTGACACTTGGATTTCATCTTCCTTGAAGTCTGTTGGCTTGATAATAACCTTAACACCATTGCTTAGCGTCCAAACTGTAGAACCGTACTTGCCAGCCTTATCAACCTTGACAATCTTACCTGCCTTTGGCTTCTTAGCCATCAAAGGCACATTGCTTACTTCTTCCTTAAGAGCTTCTACCTTAAGGGCACGATAGCTGTTAAACTCATTCTTGAGGGCTTCAGTAGTAGGATACTTAATATCCGCCTTATCAGGACCTGTTAGAGAAACAACGATATTATTCTGCGTAATAGCTTCCTTGATAGCCTGATTAACAGCTTCCAATGGAATTTGGTCAGCAAGCGCAGTAATGAATTGATATTCAAACTCTATACCTGGGATATAACCTCCACGAAGGAAGTACTGAGAGTACTCTTCAGCATAATCTTGATTCTTGCGCTTATCTCTTTCATTGTAAGACTTCTTAAGAGATACAAGATAATCCTTCTTAGCACGTTCGTACTCACCCTTATTGAAGCCAAACTGAGATAGACGCTCAATTTCCATCACAAGACCCTTAAGCGCATCCTGATACTTACCATCATTAGCAACAGCTTCAAAAGTTAGAGCATCCTTTGTACGTGCTACGCCTTGGAATTCATTGAAGTAAGCACTTGCTGAGCGGAAAGGCGCATTAGGCTTCTTCGTAATATCAAGGAAACGCTCACGTACCATAGATGAGATTAGGGAATAGATATAGTCTGTCATCAGACCCACTTGACTAGCCTTAAGCTCTGCTGGCATTACATCAGTCTTAAACTCTACACTTATACGTGTACCTACAGCTTCCTTATCAGTACCGATAACGGCTAATACGCCAGTATGGTCTTCAACGGGAACATACACACGCTCAGCAGGATTAACAGGCTTAGGAACATCTGCAAACAGACGCTTAATAGTAGCTTCTACCTGAACAGGGTCTACATCTCCCACGATGATGAGCCCCTGCAAGTCTGGACGATACCACTTCTTATAGTAATCTCTTAGCTCTTGATACTTAAAGTTACGTACGACATCCATTAGACCGATAGGCATGCGCGAGCCATACTTATTTCCTTGGAAAGCATCAGTGAAAGCCTTCATCATAGCACGGAAGTTCCCATTATCACGGCTACGCCATTCCTCTTGAATAACACCACGCTCGTCATCAATCTCCTTATCTTCAAGGCTAATTGAGTTACTCCAGTCGTGCAAAATCAAAAGACAAGAGTCCACTGTGCTCTGACGAGAAACAGGTATATTCATCAGCGTATACACGGTTTCATCAAAACCTGTATAAGCATTGATGTCGCTACCGAAGTTAGCCCCCAATGTTTCTAGGTAGTTGATAATACCTTTACCAGGGAAATGCTTCGTACCATTGAAGGCAATATGCTCCAAAAAGTGTGCTAATCCACGCTGATTCTCTTCTTCCTGCATCGAACCCACCTTTTGGGAGATGTAGAAATGAGCACGTCCCTCGGGCAACTTATTTCTGCGAATGAAATAAGTCAGACCATTGTCCAATTTGCCGATACGTACAGCCGTATCAATGGGCAAAGCTGGCACCTGAGGCTCTTGGGCATAGATGGTAATTGCCGTCGAAACAGTCGCCATCATCCCTAGAACCAAACGTCTAAAAAATGATTGTGTCATACTTTTGTTATCTTGATTATCGATTATAGTTATAATAACGGAGCAAAGATACACATTTAACCATTACAATGAGATAACAAGTATCATAAGACTAGCCAATTACTGCCCTTATTAGCTATGTGGTCCTAGCTCCTCACATCTAACGCCACAGAAGATAAAGCTATTGCATCAGTCAGCGGAAACAAAAAAAGTCTGCGCCAAAACTAGTTTGACGCAGACTTTCTGTTATTAAAAGAGCTTTATCGCTTACTTAACCTCATTAACTAATTCTTCACCCTTAGACCACGCAAGGATAGAATTACTTGCTCTGTTAATGTATTGAAAAAGGAAACTCTGTTCCAAAGACCTTAAGGTTATATAAAAATAAATTCTCCCTAAGTCATAGCGATAAGGACGAAATCCCAAAGCTCTATCAAATTTAATTGCTCGAAAATTCTCCTTATCACAAGTAGTATGGATTTTCAGACCCAACCTCAACATGTAGCGAAGAAGCATTATCATCGCTTGTGGGTAAAAACATTTTCCACCACCATCCGCCCAAGCCCCTCCGTGCATTACAAGCCGTTTCTTATCCTTATGATGACGTAAAAAAATTAAGAAAGCAATATCTTTTCCACTATTCTTATTTCTAAGAAGCCAGCAATAAGCATGTTCCTCTAAATCAGAAACCCAATGTCGGAATTCTTCATCTGATTTAACAAAAGGCATAATTTGAAACCATTCATTCGATGAAAAATGAGCGACAACTGCTTCCTTACCTGTATAAGGATACCAAACTACAGACTTATTTGAAAGTTCCCTTAACAAGAAAATAAACGAATCTAAATAAGTATCCTTATTTCTGCTTCTTAGCCTTAGCTTTAGCCTTTGCCAAGTCGGCTTTCAAGCTTGCAATATTTTGCTTAGCTGCAGCTATAGCACACTGCGCTTGACTTATTCCACTCTTATTCTTAGTTTGCCTATGTAAAGCTAAGTGACTCTGGTATGTAGCTAGATTCTGTTTTGCTCTTTCAATTTGAACTTGAATACTTTCTACTGATGATACTCCCATGATTTTATAATTACTTTAAAGTTAAACTAAATATCCTAACGATGATTTACTCCTAAAACATCAAATTAGGAAACGAACCAATATCATGACAGAAGATAATATTAGATATTATTGGTTTGCGTCAATGTTAACACAGGATAAAGAACTAAACAATTACACTTTAGAATATCCTTATATTAACGAACCTGAACTAATAGGTAAAGAATTAGATTTGCTCTACAAAGGACCCCAAGCTCACCTATGCTTTGAAATGAAATTTCATCGCAACTCAACAAACACAACTTACCCTCATACAGATGCTGCTGGAGCTATTTTCTCTGATATTAACCGACTACCTTTTTTTCAGACTGGAGATGATTCTAAGGCAGGACAAGAGATTATCAGATATTTCTTATATATTACAGATGATAGAATGCACTCCTATTTAAGCAATATCTCAGAGACTAAATCTCTGCCTGAATACCGAAAAGGTCTAAAAAAATTCTATACAGCTAATATTGGAGAATCCTTTTCTATTATCTATCAGGATACTCCTAAAACTTTTTCCAAGAAATCAGGGAAATTCAATAATACAGAAACATCAAGTCCTAAGATTACACTAGTAGAAAAAGAAGATTTCCGTTGTGACAGTAATTCTTTCAAGGATAACGAGTGCCATATTAGACTATACCGGATAGGAGAATAACCTTACCCTAACTACTGTATAAATTATCACACTTCAAAATAAAGTATATCTCATCCTATGTTTTAATTCAGAATATTTATTCTTAAAACATAGTGATGAAATGAAAAAAGTCTGCGCCAAAACTAGTTTGACGCAGACTTTCTGTTATTAAAGGAGCTTTATCGCTTACTTAACCTCATTAACCAATTCTTCACCCTTAGACCACGCAAGGATATTACCAAGCGTCGTCATGGCTATATTATCTGTAGCCTCGGCAGTAAAGAATGCTTGATGCGACGTCATAATCACATTGTTAAAACTTAACAAACGTGCAAGCGTATCATCTTCAATAATGCGGTCACTCTTATCCTTAAAGAAATAAGCAGCCTCTTCTTCATACACATCAAGAGCAGCAAATCCTACTTGATGCGTCTTAAGACCTTCGATTAGGTCTTCACTATTGATTAGCAGACCACGACCAGTATTGATAATCATAACCCCCTTCTTCATCTTAGCGATGCTTTCGCTATTGATGATATACTCAGTCTCAGGCGTTAGAGGGCAGTGCAGTGAAATGATGTCCGAACCAGCATAAAGTTCGTCAAGGCTTACATACTTCACACCATTAGCTTCGGCAAATGCGTGGTCAGGATAAACATCATAAGCCAAGATATTCATACCAAAGCCACGAAGAATACCAATGAGCACCTTAGCAATCTTACCCGTCCCGATAATACCGACAGTCTTGCCGTACATATCGAAGCCTAGAAGCCCATTAAGAGAGAAGTTACCGTCACGTGTACGCCATGAAGCACGCTGTATCTTACGATTAAGCGACAGCATCAGAGCCACAGCATACTCAGCGACAGCATGAGGCGAATAAGCAGGCACACGCACGACCTTAATACCAGCCTCACGCGCAGCCTCCATATCTACATTATTGAAACCTGCACAGCGCAGAGCAATAAGCTTTACTCCATTCTCTTTGAATTGAGCAATAGTATCTGCATCAATATTATCATTCACAAAGACACAGACTACCTCACAACCCTTAGAAAGGATTAAGTTGTCATGGTGAATATTAGCCAAGAAATACTTGATTTCAAAGCCAAAACCCTCGTTAATCTTATCAAAGGTTTTGCGGTCGTACGGCTGTGTGCCGTAGAAGGCGATACGTAATGGAGTGTTCGACATTTAAAAATTAGTTATTTGGATTTGGTATAATGCTGAAGCCCGTATATGGAACAAGTGCTTCAGGGATGCGAATACCTTCGGGCGTTTGATTGTTTTCAAGTAGAGCTGCAACGATACGAGGAAGAGCAAGTGCACTACCATTGAGTGTATGCGCCAACTGAACGCCTGCTTCGCTATCACGATAACGACACTTAAGGCGATTAGCTTGGTAACTTTCAAAGTTCGATACAGAACTTACTTCAAGCCAACGCTCTTGAGCAGCCGAGAAGACTTCGAAGTCATAAGTCAATGCTGAAGTGAAGCTCATATCACCACCACACAAACGAAGGATGCGGAAAGGTAACTCTAGCTTATTTACTAGCGTCTCTACATAAGCAACCATTTCATCAAGACGCTCATAGCTACGGCTAGGCTTATCTATGCACACAATCTCTACCTTATCGAACTGATGCAGACGGTTAAGACCACGCACATCCTTACCATACGAACCAGCCTCACGACGGAAACAAGCCGAGTAAGCTGTATTCTTAATTGGTAACTCCTGTTCGCTAAGGATAACATCACGATAGATATTCGTTACAGGAACTTCTGCCGTAGGGATTAGATACAAATTATCTAAAGTCGCATGATACATTTGACCTTCCTTGTCAGGCAACTGACCCGTACCATAACCAGAATCCTCATTGACTACATAAGGAGGTTGCACTTCTAAGAAGCCTGCTTCACGTGCATTGTCTAGGAAGAAGTTAATGAGCGCACGTTGCAGACGAGCACCATAACCCTTGTAAACAGGGAAACCAGCTCCAGAGATTTTAACGCCTAGCTCGAAGTCGATGAGGTCATAAGTTTTAGCCAAATCCCAGTGAGGCACTGCGCCTTCTGAGAGTTTAGGCATCTCACCGCCCATCTTCACGACTAAGTTATCCTCTGCATGCTTACCCTCAGGCACGATGTCCGCAGGAAGATTAGGAATAGTTAGTAGAAGATTACGCAGAGCAGACTCTGCTACTGTTTTTTCTTCATCTAGTTCCTTACCAATAGCTTTCAGTTCTGCTACTCGAGCACGTTTAACCTCAGCCTCTTCCTTATTACCTGATTTCATCAGTCCACCGATTTCCTTTGCAAGAGCATTCTGCTCTGCTAGCGTATTATCAAGTGTTTGCTGAGCTGTCTTGCGCTTATCATCAAGCGCAAGTACTTCATCTATAATCGCGGCTGCGTCAAAGCCCTTCTTAGCGAGCTTACGCACTACAGCTTCTTTATCCTCTTTGATTTGCTTGATTGTTAGCATAAATCCTATTTATTTGTCGAATTCGTTTTTTGCTTTTCTTTTGAGTACCTCCTCCCGTACAAACGCCACAAGAGCCTCCGCCACGAGCGCAATGCTTGCAATAGTTGCAGTTCTTGCAGGCTCTACAATTACTAGAGCCCGTACACTTCCCCCCAGCTAAAGCCTCATTAGGCATCAAAACTACAAGTGAAAGCAATAAACAAATTATTCTTATTATTCTCAAAATAAACTACTATAACAGTAAGCGAGGCCGCCCAAGGATAGTATGATCCCGAGGCAACCTCGCTATGCGTTAGAAATCGTTTCTACGTGATTCCGTCCTGCCCGCTGGGTTATGCCTCAGCTACGACAGAAACATACGATCGGTTGTTGCGCTTACGCTCAAACTTAACCACACCATCTACTAGAGCATAGATTGTGTGATCCTTACCAAGACCTACACCTACGCCTGGGTGGTGCTGTGTACCACGCTGACGAATGATAATGTTACCAGCCTTAGCTATCTGACCGCCATAGAGCTTAACACCAAGTCGCTTACTAGCTGACTCACGTCCGTTCTTCGAACTACCTACACCTTTTTTATGTGCCATGTTCTTTTTCTTTTTAAGCGGTTAATAATTAAGCGATAATTTCCTTAACGAGCACTTCGCTGAACTGCTGACGATGACCGTTAAGCTTACGATAGCCCTTACGTCTTTTCTTGTGGAAGATAAGAACCTTATCACCCTTAACAAGTGGTGTAAGCACTTCACATACCACCTTAGCTCCTGCTACAGTAGGAACACCTACAGTAACTTCGCCATCCTTATCAACAAGCATTACCTTGTCGAACTCTACTACTGCACCTGCTTCAGCTCCGCTGATGTGGTGAACAAACAAGCGACGACCAGCTTCAACTTTGAACTGCTGTCCTTGTACTTCTGCAATAACGTACATTTGTTATTAAAATTACTTATTAAATAAGTCCCGCTAGGTGCTACCCACTTGAGTAAACTTTGCATACCTAGGCAAGAAATCGGGTACAAAGTTAATCATTTATATTATATCCTACAATAACTTACAGAATCATCTTCTATATGGGATATCAGTAATAAACAAATAGATACAAGTAAATCAAAAGAAAAGTGGCTATATCAAAACTAAAATTTAGTTTGATATAGCCACTTAATAAAAATAAGGTTACTTACTTCCTGTGGAAAATTATAGAACTTTCCTCTCCGTCTTCACGTAAGTCGAGGGTTCCCTTCGCTCTATCAAGTGTTCCTTTTATTATTTTAACAACAGTTTTGTTTTCCTTCTTATTAAACTCAGTAGCATTCAGAGTAATTGATGAGCCCTTAAGTTCATACGTAAAATTTATTCTACGTTCTCCTTCGGACACATAGCTACCTTCTTTAAAATAATAATCAATCAAAATCACACCTTCCTTTTCTGATGTAAATTTGAGGGTACCGTTCTCCCGATCATTTGGATTTGAATTACGACTAGCAGTCCATTCACTTCCAGAAAGGGTATCCTTCGCTGGTTCTTCTTTATCCTTAGAGCACGAAATAAGGCTAAGGATAACAGCACAACACAGTGCTAAGATGTTTCTAAGTTTCATATTAATTATTTTTTATTTGAATACAAAGCAAAGTTAATAAAAAACTAAAAAGCAGACTACTCCTACTAGGCTGAAAAAGATAAAATCTATTTTCCCTGCTATCCTGCTGAGAGACCTAGGCATAAAAAAGAGAAGACCCTCAGTCATACGACTAAGAGTCTTCTCCAAAACTGGCAGCTACCTACTCTCCCACTATACGCAGTACCATCGGCACGATTGGGCTTAAC
>QWCF01000479.1_pt1 | contig 15418 bp, 12 predicted proteins | sample 1972521 | NCBI WGS metagenome assembly QWCF01 (sample SAMN09866715, study PRJNA288562) | Human oral metagenome isolate term4_saliva, whole genome shotgun sequencing...
CCGTCTTTTAGAAAGCGTTTTGCAATTGCTTGGAGGATTTATGCGCACCGGAATTTCACTGTATTTTGCCAGTGGATATGAGGCTAATGCTGAGGTTGTGGCAAAAGCACAGGCAGCCGGATGCCACTACGCCTTTACGTCTTTACAGATTCCCGAGGAAGAGGGGATTGATTATCGCACTGAGGCTCGCCGACTTTTAGAGCTGTGCAAAAAGGCTGAGATCAACCTCATTGCCGATGTTTCTCCTGCTACTCTTTCTAAACTTGGCGTTCAGAAGTTTGACGAGCTTGCGGAGCTGGGCATTACGTATGTGCGTCTTGACTTTGGGTTTGATGCGACGGAGACCGTAGAGCTCTCTCGCAAGTTCCACGTGGTCTTTAACGCTTCGACCATTACCAAGGACGACATTTCCGCATGGCAAGCGGCTGGTGCCGACTTCACTCGTTTTGCTGCCTGCCACAATTACTATCCCAAGAGTTACACGGGCCTTTCGCTGGAGCGCGTCGCACAGATTAACGCACGCCTTTCGGCGCTTGGATTCCAGATTTTCTCGTTTGTTCCTGGCGAGATTTTCCGCGCTACGTGGAAGCGCATTGGTCAGCTTGAGCGGAATTGTATCGAGTTAAAAGCCGAGTTAAAACCTGATTTTGAGTATCTGTATGATCGCTTGCAGACCGATCGACCTGATTCCAGCTCGTACATTATCCGTTCACAGGAGTCCAGACTCTGGAAAGATGCTCCAGTGTATGACGCGAAGCCTTCTACCTGGGAAACTGTTGCTACTGGCACCATTTTGGTGAGCAGTAAAGCATATGGTCGCTATGAAGGGGAGCTTTCGATTGCTCGAGGCCTTTTGGAGCTTGATGCTCGCGATAACGTCGCAGGAAACATCTGCGAAGAAGACCAAGCATTCTTGCCGTACATCCACTCTGGCCGTGGCTTTAGGTTTATCCGCAGGTAATTAGCCGTTTTCTGCAGGTTGAGCTGCTCGTGCAAGCGTGCCATATGCGCCATTGTTACGCGGCGGCGTGTGTGGCGCGCCGGAGCGCGTTGGTTGCACGGGGTGTATGAGGAGCACAGATACCAGAGTCACCTCGGTGTGCATAAAGACTGCCTAATATGCACAAAAACTAATCAAGAAATTGATATGTCATTTAGAGGGTGCTGTTTTGGGTAAAAAACCCGTTTAGTTGGAAATAAATTTTTGTTTTTGCCATTTTGGCATTTGCGTTTCTGCAGTTCAGAAATAATGTTAATGCATACGTAAAATTTGTCTAACTAAAAGCGCCGGTAAATCGTTTGCATAGAAATTTATTAATCCTGCATACTCCAACTAAACGCATTTTTTACCACTTCGCACTGAAATGGGCCATTTTTGGATCAGAGAAAGTCATTTCACACCAAAAAGGCCAGTTGGCGCCAAAATGGCATGCGACCAAGCTATGTGCAACCGTGTTTCGCACGAGCAATGAGCTTTCTAAATAGCAAAGACTTTTCCACTCAACAAAGAATTGCCTGCTAAACAAACTGCCTCCCATTTCCTCGGTGTCGGGAAATAAGAGGCAGCTTAAAAGTTAATGACTCTTATAGCTCTTTACAGCCTGACGATAACATCCTCAGCTGGCTGGCGACGTTTCTGGACAGGATCCATATCACGATAGCCCAGGCTAAGCATGCAGGAAACGCCAAAGTCGTTGTACTGTCCACCGTCGAGAAGACCCTCTTCTTCCAAAATCTTATCGACAGCCTTGCGGTTGAAGCCTTCGATTGGGCAGCTATCAACGCCAATCATAGCGGCCATAGTGAGCATGTTTGAAAGCGCAATGTAGGTCTGCTTGCAAGCCCAATCAAAGGTTGCGCGTTCGTTGCCTACCAGGTCAAACATGTTCTCCTGGAAGTTCTTGAAGGCTGCAGCGTAGGTTGGTTCAAAGTCTGCAGGAAGCTGCTTGATGTCGTGCATCATGTGCTTGACGTAAGCAGACTCTGCGTTGACGTTCTTGCGAGCAAGCAGAATAACCAGGTAATGAGCACCATCGAGAGATGCACGAGCACCATAGCATGGCTCGTAAAGTTTCTCTTTAAGGCGAAGTGACTGCTCAGAGGCCTGATCCTCTCGCAGATTAACAACCAGGAAGCGCCAAGGCTCCAAACCGTAGGAACTTGGTGCCAGACGACCAGCCTCAAGGATTACCTCAAGGTCCTCGTCAGAGACGTTTTTGGTTGGGTCGAACTTCTTGGTTGCAAGTCTCCACTGGTAGGACGAGAGAACTTTGTTTGCAACGTGTTGTGCGGAACAGGCCATATGAGGTCCTTTCTTGTTAGAGGTGTGGTGCCGAGCTGGTTGCGCTGAGCTAAGAGGCGCGCTGGGTGCGCTAAGCCGGAAGCGCTACTCGGAAAAGTGTCGCTCAGGAAGACGGTGCGGGGGAGTGAGACGTTTGTGAGCTGGGGCGCTACGCGCGGAAGGCTACTCGGAAACGATAAAGCGACCAGGCTGTCCAAGCTCCCACGTACCTTTGAGGTCGGCGGCAAGCTCAAAGTGCAGCTTGGAAATGCCCAGGTCGTAGTCTTGGACAAGGTGGCGCTGGTTAGGCATAGATGCGCTTATCACGCCATCTGTCAGGTCAAATACAACGGGAAGCTTGTTGATAGCGGTTGGACATGCCAAAACCGCATTAATGCCGCGGTTAAACCACTCGGGCATCTTCTCTGGCTCAGTTGGCTGGCCGTTAGCGGTCATAATCTGCGCAGGCTTCTTGGTGCGCAGGCGAATTGCAGTACGAATGCCCTCCTGCTTGAGCGGAATTTTCTCCGGAGCGTATCCGATAGAGATAATAATGCCCAGCTTAAGGCCATTGTACTCGTCGCGAGCCAGGGTCTTCCAGTCCATGGTCTCGGCAATCCAGCATGAACCAATGCCCAGCTGGGTGGCGAGAAGAACGATCTTCTCGCCATAGTAACCGATGAGTTCACGGGCAATTGCGTCTTCACAATAACCTGCTACGTAGTGGTAAATGGGACCGACAATAGATCTGTTCTTCATGTGGACAGAAGTGCCATCCTCAAGGTGAGGACCCTCGATGGTAAGGATTGCGGGGTGATCAGGCGCTTTCTCTGCCATCTGGGCATTTGCGACGTCAATGGCTTCCTGGAGCTGAGAGAGTTTCTCTTGCTCAATAGGCTTTTGGTCGTACGCGCGCAGAGATATGCGCTGGTCCATAGCTTCTTTTACGTCCATCGTGGTCCTTCCTAGAGCAAGGTTAAAGCAGCGAGCCAAATCGCTTAACGTAGAGGATCTTAATTATGGTGATAAGAACCATATACCCGCTCATGAGCGCCACTAACCACCCAAAGAATGACAAAGGCAGAGCAACAAGGCTCAAAGGCTGGGCAAACATGGGCAGATACGGAAGAGCACTGACTACAATGATTCCTGCGGTTGTGAGGGCAAACAGCGAGGTAGAAGGGATGCTCTGAACAAATGGAATCTTGTTGGTTCTAAGTGCGTGGAGAACAAAGGTCTGGGTCCACATGGATTCGATAAACCAGCCTGTCTGGAAAGACAGGATAAAGAGCGCCTGACTTGCGGCGTTTCCAGCTGCGACAAGTTCTGCCCAGGTTCCTCCGGCAAGGGCGGGAGAGACCACAAAGAACATGAGCGCAAAGGTCAGCACATCAAAGATTGAACTGATTGGTCCAATCCAAAGCATAAAGTTTGTAATCGAATGAGCGTCCCAAGAGCGAGGACTTGAAAGGAACGAATCGTCAACGTTGTCCCATGGAATTGCGATGCAGGTAACGGTGTATGCGAGTCCCAAAAGGAGTAACTGGAGGGCGCTCATAGGCAAGAACGGTAGGAAGAAGCTGGCCACCAAAACGGACAGCACGTTACCAAAATTGGAGCTTGCGGTTGCTTTGATGTATTTGATGGTGTTGCCGTAGGTTCTGCGACCCTCTTCGACACCATGCTCAAGTACCAGCAGATCTTTCTGCAGCAAAATGATGTCAGCGGACTCTTTTGCCACGTCAACAGCGGTGTCAACGGAGATTCCTACGTCGGAGGAGCGCATTGCAGCAGCGTCGTTGATGCCATCGCCCATGAAGCCGACCACGTGGTTGTTGGACCTGAGTGCAGAGACAACACGAGCCTTTTGCATAGGGGAAAGCTTTGCAAAGAGCTGGGTCTTCTCGACACGCTCTTTGAGCTGCTCGTCGTTAAGGTTCTCTACGTCGCTACCAAGCAAGAGCTCGTCAACGTGGATACCCACCTTCTTGCAGACGGCAGCTGCGACGCCTTCGTTATCGCCGGTAAGTACCTTGACCTGCACGCCTCTCTGGTTGAGCTTGGCAATTGCCTCGCGAGCACTCTCTTTTGGTGGATCCAAAAAGGCCAGGTAGCCAATGAGCACCATGTCGCGCTCATCGTCTACACCAAACTCGCCGACGCCACGAGGGTCACTTTTCTGCGCAACGCCAACTACGCGCATGCCTTCTTGATTGAGCTGGTAGACGCGGTCCATAACGTTCTTGCGCTGAGCGGGAGTGAGTGGCTTAATCTCGGAGTCCAGGTCAACAAAGGAGCATGCGTTGAGGACTTCCTCGACGGCGCCCTTGGTGATCATCTGCGTCTTGTCAGTTTTTGTGTTTCGCACCACAACGCTCATGCGGCGACGCTCAAAGTCAAACGGCACCTCGTCGATCTTCTCGTACTCAATGCTCAGCAGGTTAGTGGGCAGTTCGTCGTTTGAGGTCTTGATGATTGCGTTGTCAATGAGGTTGCGAAGGCCCGTTTGGAAGTAGCTGTTCAAATACGCATGGCGGAGCACGCGAGGATCCTCTTCGCCCAGAATGTTGAGGTGGCGCTCAAGCACAACTTCGTCTGCGGTGATAGTGCCGGTCTTGTCGGTGCACAGGATATCCATGGCGCCCAGGTTTTGGATTGCGGCCGGATTCTTAACAATAACGTCCTGCTTAGCCATTTGCGTTCCACCGCGAGAAAGGCAAGTGGTCACAATAACAGGCAGCATCTGAGGGGTGATGCCAACGGCAACAGAGACGCTGAAGAGCAATGCGTCAAACCAGTCACCCTTGAGGAATCCGTTTGCAAAGAACACGATGGGGCACATGATCAGCATGAACGAGACAAGCACCTTAGAGACGGACTTGAGACCCTCGTCAAAGCTGGTCTCGCCAGCAGGCTGTTGGAGCAGCTCAGACATGGTGCCCACGTAAGATTTGTTGCCGGTTGCAACCACCACTACCGTCGCGCTTCCTGACTGAACCGTAGTGCCCGCGAACAGCAGGTTTGTGCACTCAGAGAGCGAGAGGGGATACCGGGTTCCATCTGCGCGGCGGCGAGCGTGGACTACACCAGCGGTTTTCTCGACAGGCTCTGATTCTCCGGTGAGTGCAGTTTCGTTGACAAAGAGGTCCTTGGCGTCCAGAACGCGGCAGTCCGCAGGAATCATATCGCCCGAGGCAAGGCGGATGATGTCGCCAATAACTACCTGTTCAAAGGGGATTTCTTCTCCCAACGCGGAAGCAAGTTTGGGCTCTTCAGGAGCTTCGGCCTCGTCGGCGGCGTCTTCGACATCGTCGGCGTCTTCCTCGGCAGCGTCTTCCTCGAAGTCCGCGAAGTCATCCGCGTTGGTGTCTAGGTCTTGGCTGAACTCTTGGTCGGAGTTCTGGTTTAAGCCCTGCTCAGTGCCCGTGTCATCAAAGTCGATAGGACGGCGGATAACTCTTGTGGTGGAGGTTACCATTTTGGAGAGTGCGGCTGCAGCTGAAGCTCCCTTTGAGCTCTGGATAAAGTCAATGATGCCGGAGATAAGCACCATTGCGGTAATGATGACGACGGTTGATGGGTCCTTCTCGCCATCTGCGGCAAGCGCCACGTTAGTGACGTAAGAAATGCCAGCGAGGGCAATCAAAATGAAGGTGAAAGGGCTTGCAAAGCTCTTGAGCAAGCGGATGATAAAGGGCTCTTCGGCGGCGCTGGTAATGACGTTTGGCCCATCGAGGTCGTATTTTGCCTGCGCAATGTCAATGGCAAGGCCGTCCGGAGTGGTGTGAAATTTTCTACAGACACTCTTCACCGAGTGAGTTGCGGCAAAGGTCAAGGACTGCCCAAGCTCTCCCGAGGTGGTCTGAGTTGTCTTTGGTTGGGTTGTGCGCTTCGTGATTGCCATGTGCACCTCCGATGATTAGCGGGAACGAATGACTAACTGGTTGGTGTATGACGCAAACTGAAAGCGTTCTGTTATGTGCGAGATTTGAAACAGAATGGTCTGAAACGGGGCATAGATTTATATGTCTACAGAATCGATTCAATTGCAAACGAGCAGGTAAATCTGTAAATGTATAAGCCTATAAGAGCTCTTTTAGTTTCAATTCAGTTGAAATCAAATCTAAAACTTTTTATGGGAGGTTTCTTTATATCCCATACGCACATGAACAGAATCATCGTCGGCTGTCATACGTAAGCCGCTACTTCGACCAGGCATATAAAGCACCTCCTTAATATTAGGTGTTTTGCAAGAGCAACGTCACTTAAAAAATGAACGTCCGTCCACTCAAGCACTCTAAGAGTAGTTGGGTTGACGAGATTGGTCAAGTCATTACTATATACCCTATAAACAGGACATTTATTCAATACATACTGTCGAGAAGAACGTCGGGCTGCAACGTTGAGAAGAGCATTGCACATCGCGGTGAGTACCGAACCGAACTGTTGACCGGCAACGTCGAGCGCTGCACTTTTGCAAGGAAGGGACCTCACATGGGCAAAGTGATTGTATTTGGAAGCCTGAACATGGATATCTCTATCGAGGCAGACAAGATGCCCCAGCAGGGTGAGACTATTGGTGGCAAAAACCTTGTTACCAGCCCAGGTGGAAAGGGCGCTAATCAGGCTGTTGCTGCAGCTCGAATGGGCGCGGACGTTCACATGATTGGTGCGGTTGGCGCTGACTCGTTCGGACAAGATCTCAAGCAGTCGCTTATTGGCTACGGAGTCAATGCAGAGCAGGTAGATGAGCTGTCTGGAGTCTCCACTGGTGTTGCTGTGATCGTGCGCGTTGGCGGCGATAACCGTATCATTTTGGACCACGGAGCTAATCACGCACGTACAACCGACGACGTAAAAGCAGTGCTCGATCGCATTGCAAAGCCAGGAGATGTGTTCTTGACGCAGTTCGAGTGCGAGTTGTCGACCACGTTTGAGCTCATCAGATACGCACATGAGCTGGGACTCTATACGATGGTGAACCCATCTCCATCGGCTACCATGAGCACCGGTCTTCTCGCCAGCGTGGACGTGCTTTGCCTGAACGAGATTGAGTTTGCAGACTTGTTTGGCGAGGGCAAGATCAGCCCGCTGGCAGATCCCGAGGCTGCAGTGCAGAAGGTGCTTGCAAGTGGCGTGGCAACTGCGGTGTTGACGCTGGGGTCCAAGGGTTCCATTGCTGCCGACGTACACGGCGTGTACCAGCAGAAATGTTACCGCGTGGACACCGTGGATACTACCTGTGCGGGCGACACGTTTATGGGTACGCTTGCTGCGTTTCAGGCATCGGGGCAGCTAGAGGGGCACGACATCAAGCAGGCGCTTGATGTGGCCGCAAAGGCTGCGGCGCTTGCCACCACTAAGGTTGGCGCTCAGCAATCAATTCCAACGTATCAGCAGGTAGTTGAGTTTTAGGTTAAAATTGCAGTGATTATTGCTCCATAATTTACAGCCTACACGCAGTTCAAATGGCTCCAGCCAAGTCCAAACGCAGTCTATACGCAGTTCAAACGTAACGTACACGCAGTTCAAACGCACAAAGGAGACTTATGACAACGCTTTCAACTAAGACGCGAGTCATCATTGACACGGATCCCGGCATTGACGATGCCATTGCGCTGGGATTTGCCCTGGCCGCAAAGGCGCTGGATATCAAGCTTATTACTACCGTTAGCGGAAATGTTGGCATTGAGAACGTCACCAATAACGCTCTCAAGCTGCTCAAATTCTGGAATCAGCATGTGCCTGTTGCGCGTGGTGCTGCCGAGCCTCTGCTCAGAAAACCGATGGATGCAAGCGACGTTCATGGCGCCTCGGGCATGAGGGGTTACGAATTTGACGGCATTCAGCCGGACTGTCTGCTCGAAGAAACTGCACTTGAAGCGCAGCGTCGCGTCATCATGGAAGGTGCTTCGGCTGGCGAGAAAACCACACTGGTGACGCTTGGTCCTCTGACAAACATCGCACTGCTGCTGAAAGCATATCCACAGGTCAAAGAGCATATCGAGCGCATTGTTATGATGGGCGGCGCTCTGACCCGTGGAAACCTTGGCGTCATGTCCGAGTTTAATGTGGGTGTTGACCCCGAGGCAGCAAAAATTGTCTTCGCATCCGGCGTTCATGTTGCCATGGTTGGCCTTGAGGTGGGCGACGCTGCCCGCGTCATGCCCGAGGACATCGAGACTATTCAGAACTCTGGCAAGAGTGGTGACATGCTGGTCAAGCTGCTGCTCAACTACCGCGTTCACTACCAGGAGGAGGGCTTCAGCATGTACGACCCAACGGCCGTGGCCTACCTGCTGGCACCTCAGATGTTCGAGACCAAAGACGTGTTTGTGGACGTTGAGTGCGCTGGAAGCTTAACCGCTGGCTGCACCGTCGTTGACCTGGCCGGATACCTTGGCGAGAAACCCAATGCAACTGTATGCGTTGGCGTTGACCAAAAGGCATTCCGCACTTGGTTTGTCCACCAGATCCAAAAGTGCAACGTCCTCGACGGCTCCGCGCCTGCAGTTGAAGGCGTGCTGCTGGACTAAGGCGCTGCTAGGACAGTGTGCTGCTGGACCAGCTTGCTGCCGGGGTAGGCTGTTGCTGGGGCATTTCGCTGCTGGACTAAGGTGACCCCGCAAAACTCACAAGAACAAAGCCTCTTCTCGCCATTGAGAAGAGGCTTTGTTGTGCGTAAAAGTGCTGGTTGGTAACATGAATTAGCCAATGATGGTCATTACGATAGGAATGACAATCGCAAAGAGCACCGTTGAAGTTGCAACAACGTTAGTTGCAAATTTGACGTCAGCCTTACCCTCGTTTGCCAGAATTGGCAGAACGGTTAGCGCTGGAACTGCGGCCTGGATGATAAACGTTCTAGTTTCAAGTACGTTCTGTGTACCAAACACGCCGGTAAACGCCATGATTACGCCAACCATAATAAGCGGGGCAATAACAAATTTACCAATAAGCGTAATTGCCGTATCGCGGTCAATTCGAATGCTCGAGAGTCCCGTTTCCTGCAAAATAATGCCAATATAAATCAGAGAAAGTGGCGTTACTAGGTTGCCTAAATACGTAAGACCAGTGTTTACAACTGCTGGAACAGGGATGTTGAACACGAGAAAAACGAGGGCTACTAAGAAACCAAGCAATGGTGGTGGTAACAACTTGCTGATATTGAATTTGTGTTCAGCTGCGTTGTTTTTCTCGCCATCATTTTCTGTTGGCATTGGATCACCGTAAATGAAGAAGATTCCAATTGCCCAGGTAGAAATAGTGTTCATGATGTAGTACACCAAGAAGTACGGTACGGCATGCTCGCCAAAGAGCGCAAGATTAAGCGGCATACCAATGAAGATGGTGTTGGCATTTGCAAAGGTATTGAGCATCAAGCCTCGGCGACCTGGTTGGACGCGGAAAACGTTGATAACCAAAAATCCTACGACATAAGACAAAGTAAAGCTAATCGCTGCGATAAGCACCGAGGGACCAAGCTGGAGCAGCTGATTGAGAGACAAGTTTTTTAGTACCGCTACAAAAATAGAGGAAGGAAGCGCCACATTCATGATGAGCTTAGATGCTTGACCAGCGAATGTCTCGTTGAGCCAGTTAATCTTCCTCAGTACATAACCCAGCACAATGATCAAAATGATGGGCAATACATTTTGTAGCGATGTCAAAAAGACAGACATGCTATGCCTCTAATTCTTTGTAGACAGGGAACCACTTAAGGGCGTCAACTGCCTCTTTTGCATCGGCAATTGGCTCGCGGTTCAGACCCTGCCTAATTGCCTCCCCTGCAACGCCAACAGCAATACGCTCGGAGAACTCGGTAATCTTGGAGACTGGAGGAAGAATTGCCGCACCAGGCTTTGTGGTGTCGACGATTCCACCAAGCGAGTGAGCTGCAAGCGAAATCATCTGGTCTGTGAGCAGGCGAGCCTTTGCGGCGAGGGTTCCCAGTCCAAGACCTGGATAAATCAGAGCGTTGTTTGCCTGGCCAATCTGGTAGGTTACACCGTTGAGCTCGACGTCGTCTGAAGGGACTCCGCAGGCTACAAGCGCGCGACCGTCTGTCCAGGTCAGCAGGTCTTGGGCGGTTGCCTCCGCAAGTTTAGTTGGGTTGGACAGAGGGAAGACCATGGGGCGTTCGCAATGAGATGCCATTTCGCGAATAATCTCTTCAGTGAACGCTCCATGAACGGTAGAGGTTCCAACCATGATTGTTGGGTGAACCGTCTTTACAACGGCCGCTAGGTTGGTAAGCTCGTCAGCGTTTGCGAACTCAGAACGCTTGCGAGCAAATGGCTTCTGCTGTGGAGTGAGGTTGTCCATGTCATCAAAGAGTAGACCCTGACGATCTACCAGGTAGAAGCGCTTACGAGCCTCTTCACGGTCCATTCCCTGGTCCACAAATTCCTGCAGCACACGATCAGCGATGCCGCAACCAGCAGTTCCTGCACCAAAGCAGAGATATACCTGGTCGACGAGTTTCTCGCCAGAAATATTGAGGGCGCCGAGGATGCCTGCAAGGGTAACAATACCAGTGCCCTCGACGTCGTCGTTGAAGACAGGGTAGGTGTTCTTGTAGCGGTCCAGGATTGCTGCAGCGTGCGAGCGGCCGAAGTCCTCGAAGTGCAGGTAGAGGTTAGGGAAGAGCTTCTCGACGGTGGTTACAAAGTTGTCAATGAATGCGTTATAGCGGTCTTCATCAACGCGCTTGTGGCGTTCGCCCAGGTATAGCGGGTCATCGAGCAGCTCCTGGCGATTGGTGCCAGCGTCAATAACAACAGGCATGATGCGATTAGGGTCGACACCAGCTGCGGCGGTGTAAACCATGAGTTTACCGACGGAAATTTCGACGCCGTTGGTGCCCCAGTCGCCAATACCCAGGATTGCTTCTGCGTCGGTGACGACAATCAGGTCGATGTCTCTACCTGCGGCTGCGTTCTTCAGCGAGGTCTCAAGGTCCTCAGGACGATCAACTGATAGGAAACATGCATACTGTGGATCGACATAGCGCTGAGAATACTGCTCAATATCCGGAGCAATAGTTGGATCGTAGACGATAGGCATGAACTCTTCAACGTGCTTGGAGAACAGGTTATAGAACAGCGTGCGGTTCTCGGAGAAAAGCCTCATGAGATAGTGACGCTTTGTCTCGAGGTCAGGATACTGCTGGAAAAGTACGTATGCCTGTTCAGCTTGCTCCTCGATGGTCTGAATGTTTGGAGGAAGAAGGCCTACCAGGCCATATTTCTGACGTTCCTCCTGCGTAAAAGCAGTTCCCTTGTTCAAAAATGGATCATTAAGTAGTTCAAAACCCGTCTTCATGATGCCTCCTTAGCGCATCAGCTTTAATAATTGCCGTATTTGGCGCAGATAGAATATGTTTTCTATCTGCGATAACAATACCCATATTCTGTTATGAATTTACGAGAATTAGAAGAAATCTCCTTCTTTTTTTGAAAAGATTTTCTTACTAAACATATATGTTTACCTGTGCATATATAAATTTGGTTAAACTGACAAGGTGATGTTTTCAAATCCCAAGGTCGTGTTTTCAAATTCTTTTGAAAGAATCGTTTTAACGGAGAAATGTAAGACAGAATTAATGCCAACTGCGGTTTTGCTGAGCGCTTGTCATGCAAGTGGTAAAAAATGCGTTTAGTTGGAATATGCAGCAGCGGTTGATTTTTATGCAAGCCATTTAACTGCGGTTTTGTTACGGATAAAAATAGCAAAATCTGGACACTTTTTGCTACCTGCGCAAATGCAAGTCAGGAATTTCCGTGATTGCGATTTGACTTCCAACTAAACGGATTTTTTACCCAAAAGAGGGGTCTAATTTTGGTGAGTCAAATTGTTGATACAAAACTCCGTATAAACAAGGTGGAATATGCAATTTTCTCGGGTGATTGGATGTTGCTCGGTCAATTGGATAGTGGTCAGCCCTCAAAGCGACGTTATTTCACTACAACAGCGCCTTCGGGAAGTGTGATATCCGCATCAGTTGCAATTAAAAGGTTGTTACCTGGTGTTTTGGGAGTATCGGGCCACTCGGGCACATACGCGACGTGCGCAAACTCCTGCGAAAAGACGTTTGCCACCTGGGGAAGTAGCGCAGAACCGCGTCCCTCAAGCGGACAGCGAACATCGGCCAGATACACCCCGCCATCTGCAAGTTTTTCTTTAACCACTTGTGCACCGGCTGGAGTTCCCAGAGGTCCAAGCGACTTCCGACCAGCAAAAACCTCGTTTACCAGCACGTCAATACTGCCGGCTTCTGCGTCTTGCAACACCTTCCACGCATCATCTTCGATGACTCGCAGCTCGCTTGAAGCTGCAGCTAGAGCCTCGTCCAAAAAGAAATGCTCGTGCGCAAGCGAGACTATCTTCGGATCAATCTCAATCGCGTCAATTACGCCACCGCTCATGTGCGTAGCCAGGTGTTTTGGCAGCGAGAAACCTCCGCCGCCCATGACTACAACGTGACCCCGAGCAGACACCTGCTGGATGATCTTCGCCATCATGCGGTGATAGTGGACGCAGAGCTCAAAACGCAGCTCAGGCGCAATGTAGCTCACAGACTGGAAGGTGCCATTAACGTTGAGCAGCCTAATGGGCGTACCGTCGGCGTCCTCGGAGTCAAAAATCATCGTGAGGCCAAATTTTGTACGCGTCACAAAAACGCCTCGAGCGCGCAGAATTAACAGAAATAGCTGGTAAATGCCAATAACGGCAAGACCCGCTACGGTTGACCAGATAAAAAATGTCCAAAAATCATGTAAGACCATGTTAATTCCTTGTTAGTAAGGTTTCCCTCGGTTATACTAGCCGATACGGCGTTTTTTCTGAACGCTTTTACAGGAAAAGATTTTCTGGGGGTTTATATGATTTTAGGACTTGGTATTCCTGAGCTTCTGATTATTGTTGTTGCTGTTATGGTCATTTTTGGACCTAAGAACCTTCCAAAGCTCGGCAAGGCTGTCGGCGAGACCGTCAAGAGCGTTCGTGAGGGCATGGAGTCTGAGACCAAGGAAGAAGCCAAGGAGCCAGAGGCTGAGCTCGTTGAGGACGAAGAGTCCAAAAAGGCTGAGTAACCCCATCTCACACGTATAGACCTACTTGACCCATCAACAGAAAGAACACGATGGACACTACTAAAGAGATTGTACTTACCCCAGAAGGCCGTCAGAAGCTTGTCGATGAGCTGGCTTTTCGTGAGGGCGAGAAACACGACGAGATTGTTGAGCGCATCAAAGAGGCCCGTGGTTTTGGTGACCTTTCTGAGAACTCCGAGTATGACGCTGCAAAAGAAGAGCAGTCTCACAACGAGTCCCGCATCAACGAGATTCGCCAGATTCTCTCTGTCGCAAAGGTTGTCGAGGGCGGCAGCAAGCGCAACGTCACCGTTGCAATCGGCACAACCGTCGAGCTTGCTGATGCAAAAGGCAAGACAACTAAATATGTAATTGTTGGTACTACTGAGACTAACTCCCTTGAGCACAAGATCTCTAACGAGTCCCCAGCTGGCGAGGCTCTTATTGGTCATAAGAAGGGCGACGAGGTTGAGTTCACCACGCCAAACGGCAAGGTGAAGAAGTACACCATTACCTCTATTACTCGCTAGACTGGCACAAAAGATTTTGGTCGCCCCGTGTCCGTCTGGCGCGGGGCGTTTTTACGTGGAGGATACATGTCCGAAGTAGAGAACAACATCGCTGGTAGCTCGGCCGCCGCTGACGCAACCGCCGCCGAGAACGTCGACGCAACCGAGGTCACCCCAGAGGCTTCCATCAACGACGAGCGCGCTCAGCGCCGTGTCCGTCGTCAGGCGCTCATCGACACCGGCATTGACCCATACCCAATTAAGTCCACCGTCACCGCTCACGTCGCTGAGCTGGAGGAGCGCTATGCTGACCTCGAGGACGGCCAGACTGGCGAGGAAGTCTATTCCGTGGCCGGCCGCGTCCGTGCCATCCGCAACCAGGGCAAGATCGCGTTTGTCGTGGTAGAGGACTACACCGGCCAGATTCAGCTCTTCTGTCGCATCAACAACCTTGACGAGAAGAACTGGGAGCTCCTGGGTCTTCTCGACCTTGGCGACATCATCGGCGCAACCGGCGCTATCATGCGTACGCGCCGCGGCCAGCTTTCCCTGGCAGTTACCTCGCTGGAGGTTCTCTCTAAGTCGCTGCGTCCTCTGCCTGAGAAGTTCCACGGCCTCACCGACCGTGAGGTCCGTTATCGCCAGCGCTACGTTGACCTCATCATGAACCCCGAGGTCCGCGACGTATTCCGCAAGCGTTCTCAGATCATCTCCATCATCCGCCAGTTCATGGAGGCGGACGGCTACATGGAGGTTGAGACCCCTGTTCTCCAGGAGATTCTTGGCGGCGCAAACGCAAAGCCGTTCATCACGCACTACAACGCGCTGAACATCGAGAACTACCTGCGCATTGCAACCGAGCTTCCACTGAAGCGCCTGCTTGTTGGCGGTCTTGAGCGCGTCTACGAGCTTGGTCGTCAGTTCAGAAATGAGGGCACCGACCTCACGCACAACCCAGAGTTCACCTCTATGGAGGCATACGCCGCCTACTCTGACCTGGCCGGCATGCGCGAGCTGTCCCAGAATCTCTTCCAGGAGATTGCCCGCAAGGCTTGCGGCTGCGAGGAGGGCCACGAGGTCATCACCTACCAGGGCACCGAGGTTGACCTCTCCGGCAACTGGCGCGTCGCGTCCCTGGCAGAGATTGCGTCCGAGGTCACCGGCGAGGAGCTCTCCATTGACACCCCTGTCGAGAAACTCCGTGCAGTCCTGGACCGCTATGAGATTGAGTGGAACCCAGAGTGGCAGGCCGGCAAGCTGTTGTTTGAGATCTACGACGAGCTTGGCGAGAAGAGCATCGTAAACCCAACCTTTGTCTGCGATTATCCTGCAGAGGTTTCTCCGCTCACCAAGCGTAAAGCAGACGATCCTCGTCTGACCGACCGCTTTGAGCTCATTATCTGCGGCGCAGAGTACGCAAACGCATATTCCGAGCTCAACGACCCCGTTGACCAGGAGGAGCGCTTTGCTGCCCAGATGGAGGCTAAGCGTCAGGGTGACGAGGAGGCCATGGAGTACGATTACGACTTCATCCG
>QWCF01001142.1_pt1 | contig 15373 bp, 17 predicted proteins | sample 1972521 | NCBI WGS metagenome assembly QWCF01 (sample SAMN09866715, study PRJNA288562) | Human oral metagenome isolate term4_saliva, whole genome shotgun sequencing...
ACTGATAAAAATATTATAAATAAAGTATTAACTAATAATTTTTGTATTATGAAAAGAATAGTATTGCTTCTTTCTTTTGTGATGTGCTGTGTAGTAAGTATGTTTGCAAAGGCTGATGTTACATTGAAGAGTGGTTCGCTTTCTAAGCTCAAAACTTCTAAAGCAAAGGTTTATGTGGTTTGGGATTATACGCATGCAACTTTGGAAGGTAAGAATGTTAAGGAGTTCTTGAAAGAAAAAGGAGCTGATTGGGAGAAAGATTATAAAGATGAACTTCAGCGTGCTGAAAAGAATTTTATGGAACGTTTCAATGATAAGACAAAAAGTGTAACTGTTACTGATAAGAAAAGTGAAGCAGAATATACTATTGTCATTGAGGTGAAAGACTTCCATTACGGTAGTACTGGTGTTTCTGTTATGATAGGCTTTGGTGCAGGCGATGCTCACATGAATGCCTTGATGAATTTCTATGAAAAAGGTGTTAAGGCACCATTCGCAGTCATTGATGTAGACGGTGTTGCCGGTGCAGGCTATGGCAATGAGAAACGTCGTGTGGAAACTTATCGGGAATTGGCAGAGCAGGTTGTCAAGTTGATAAAGAAAGCTAAGTAAGCACAAGGGCCTTTTTTTTGAGTAAAAGAAGATAGAAAGAAATTAATTAAAATCTCGACAGTATGAAAAAGTACATAGTTGTCTTATGTTGTCTGATGTTTTCACTATCAACTATGGCGCAGAAGCTTGAGCAAGGTTCTCTTGCCTTGTTGAATAATGTGGGAAAAGCGAATTTCCAGATAGAGTTTCTTTCTATCCATGGAATGACAGAAAAAGACTTTAGTAAATATGAGGCTGACTGGAATTCTGATAAACCTACAGTTGTAGCTATTTTCACTGATTATGCAAACCGGAAGTTAAAGGGAAAGTTGCTCTTGGGCAACTTCCCTAAAGAAAAATATACAGTTAAAGCAATCGTAAATGAAATCAATCAGAAAGGAAATTATGATTGTGACATTGTAGTTCTTGGTTCTAATAAGCAGGTGATTACTAAGATTACTGGTGTTCGTGCAAAAGGTGGTGTTTGGGGAACCAAACTCAACTTGATAAAGGATGGTGCAGAGAATACGGGAAAGAAGTTTGGAGATATATTAAAGTCAGAATTGGCAAAATCAAAGAAATAACAATGAATCTTTTTCAATCAGAAAGTGATAGGTATACTCAAGAGCAGCTGTCTGCTCGGGAAGCACAACGTCTTGCCGAGTATATTGCGTGGGGACCTGTTATCTTTCAGGTGTCACGTCTCATGGTAAAGTGGGGAGTGTTAGAGGCTTTGCGGGATAGCATTGATGGGCTTACGTTGAATGAATTGAAAGCAAAGACGTCACTATCTGAGTATGCTTTGAAGATATTATTAGAGGCTTCACTTAGTGCCGGCACTATATTGATAGACAAAGATACTGATCATTATACGATATCTAAAGCCGGATGGTTTCTACTTAACGACCCAGCTACGCGTGTAAACATTGATTTTAACCACGATGTAAACTATAGAGGGATGTTCTTTCTTGATGAAGCACTTAAAGAAGGAAAGCCAGCTGGACTGAAAACTCTTGGCGATTGGCCTACAATCTATGAGGGCTTGTCAAAACTTGATAAGCAAGTTCAAGAGAGTTGGTTTGCGTTTGACCACTTCTATAGTGACCATTCGTTTGATAAAGCTTTGGAAATCGTTTTCAGTAAGCGGCCAAAGCATCTCATGGATGTTGGTGGAAATACGGGCCGTTTTGCTTTACGTTGTGTGCAATATGACGCAAATGTCAATGTAACTATAGTCGATTTACCCGGTCAAATAGGTCTAATGACGAAGCAAATTGACGGGAATGAGGGCGCAAAACGCATCATTGGATGCCCCACAAATATACTTGATGAGCATTCAAAGTTACCTCAAGGAGAGTGGGATGCCATTTGGATGAGCCAATTCTTAGATTGCTTTTCTGAAGAAGAAATCTACAGTATACTCTCTCGTACAGCTCAAGTGATGCATACAGATACAACACTTTATATCATGGAAACATTCTGGGATCGCCAGAAATATGAGCCAGCTTCCCTTTGTTTAACTATGACAAGTGTTTATTTTACGGCTATAGCTAATGGCAATAGTAAGATGTATCACTCTGATGATATGGTGAAACAAATTAATCGTTCGGGCTTAAAGGTGGTTGCTGTTCATGATAGTATTGGGCAGGGACATACGATATTAGAAGTAAAATTAAAATAAATCATTAAAAAATATGATGGAAAGAAAAGAGATAGAAGAGAAAGTTAAGGCTTTCCTTATTGAGGATTTGGAAATTGAAGAAGAAAATATTGCTCCAGAAGCAAAGTTAAAAGATGACCTCGGTATAGACAGTCTCGACTTTGTCGACATTGTGGTTATCGTAGAAAAGAACTTCGGTTTTAAGATTAAGCCAGAGGAAATGCAAGGTATTGTGACCTTATCGCAGTTCTGTGATTATATCGAAAGCAAGGTTGGCTAATACTACTTATGGCAATAGTTGGATGCATCGATCCTTAGTTTGGTCTTTGCAATGGATGGATGTACGATTACTTTATGTGCTCACTTCACTTATTGTAATGCCCGTATGTCTGTTGTTGAACACCAACCACAGCCGAACGTATGCTTATCGTTATTTTCGTTATAGGCTGAGATATGGAAAATTGCGTGCTGCATGGAGTACATATATTAATCATTGCCTATTCAGTCAAATCGTTATCGACCGCTTTGCAGTCTTTGCAGGAAAGCGTTTTAAGGTGGAGATTGAAGGATATGAGCAGTTTCTTCGTTTGGAAAAACAAGAAAAAGGCTTTTTAATCTTTAGCTCTCATGTAGGCTGTTATGAGGTTGCGGGCTATACTTTAACTTCAAAACTCAAGCGTTTCAATGCTTTAGTATATGGGGGAGAGAAAGCCTTTATCATGGAAGGGCGTCAAGAAGTATTGGGACTTCACAATATACGTATGGTCCCAGTAAGAGATGATATGACTCATCTCTTTCTGATAAATGAGGCGATTGATAATAATGAAATCGTCAGTATGCCTGCAGATCGTATTGTAGGCTCTGCAAAATCTGTAGCATCTTGTTTCATGGGCGCTACTGCACGCTTTCCCCTTGGGCCGCTTTCTATTGCGACAATAAAGGGGTTAGACGCTTTAGCTGTTAATGTTGTGAAGGTCGCTTCGAAGCATTATAAGGTGTTTGTTGCACCACTTTCCTATGATAAAAAAGCTCCACGACGAGAACAAATGCAGCAGTTGTCGAATAGTTATGTAGCAGAACTTGAAACAGTTCTGCGTCAATACCCTTTACAATGGTTTAATTTCTACGACTTTTGGTCTTAGATTAATCCCATAATATGATGATTAAATTCGATGTAGAACATCCTTCTGAGCTTGAACTTCGTGCCATTGATGTGCATGAACTGTTACCACAGCAAGAGCCTTTTGTTATGATTGGTTCTCTTGTTCATTTTGATAGAGCACTTACAATAACAGAAACAAAGGTCCAAGCTGATAATATCTTCGTAGATGAAAACCATTTCTCGGCATCTGGTTTAATGGAGAATATCGCGCAAACCTGTGCTGCCCGTATTGGATATGTTAATAAGTTTATCTTAAAGAAGGCTATCCAGTTGGGCTTTATTGGTGGAATTCGCAACTTTGAAGTCATTGAGTTACCCGTTGTCGGCGATGTAATTACCACTCGGGTGGAAGTTAAAGAAGAGGTGTTTGGCATGACTTTGGCTGAAGCAACCATAGTATGCGGCGACAAACTTCTGGCAAAATCAGAAATGAAGATAGCCATTAAGGAACGTAATGAGTAAAGAAGTTGAATAAAGAAGCATAAGATTTAGCATTAAGATGATAGAATTAAAAGCATCAAAAGAATTTGAAATCCGTTTCAGTGAGGTTGATTCCATGAACGTAGTATGGCATGGTTCCTATCCTCTTTATTTCGAAGATGCACGTGAAGCCTTTGGAAAGAAATTCGGATTAGCGTATATGTGCTTTTTCGATCATGGCTATTTTGCTCCTTTAGTCGAACTAACTTTTCATTATAAGAAGCCTATTAAATATGGAATGACGCCGCGTATAGACATCATTTATCGGCCAACAGCGGCGGCAAAGATAGTTTTTGATTATGAGATTCACGATACCAAAGACGATAGTTTGATTGCAACAGGCCACTCGGTACAGGTATTTATGAATCTCGATTATCAGTTAGTGTGGGACAATCCCCCTTTCTATCAGGCGTGGAAAGAGCGTTGGAAGCAGGTGGAGGCTAAGAGATGAGTGCTAAGAAGAATCAAAACACCATGGTAAATGTATTAGCTGATAATATCATTTCGCCTTTAGGTGAGACCTCAGAAGAGACTTATCTGGCTGTAAAGCGTGGGGAGTCTGCTCTCCATGCCTATGCTCCTATGACGGAACATATCCCTCATGGCTTTGTGGCTTCCTTGTTGTCTTCTGATTTTGAGGAACTATTGTTGCGCTCAACACAAAGCGCTGTGAACGCGTCTGGGGTTGATGTGAAGAACACACGCACTGTTTTCATACTGAGTTCTACGAAAGGAGAGATTGAAAAGTTGGGCAAAACAGCTGATGAAACGCTTTATCTCGGCAATGTTGCGCAACGAATTGCTACACGTTTAGGCATAAAGCAAACGCCAATTGTAGTGTGTAATGCCTGTATATCGGGCTTAGCAGCCATCGTTTTGGCTTCACGCCTGTTGTCATCTAATACATATGATTATGCCGTTGTTTGCGGAGCAGATCGTCCAAGACGCTTTATCATCTCGGGTTTTCAGTCATTAAACGCGATGTCTGCCTTTTCTTGTCAGCCTTTTGATATTGAACGACAAGGTCTTAACTTAGGAGAGGCATATGCAACAATAGTCTTGGCGCGTGAAACTAAGGCAAGCTTGCACACCAATAGCCATGTATGGCAGATTGGTCATGGCTATGTAAAGAACGATGCCTATCATATCAGTGCACCATCTAAGACAGCAGAGGGACTGGTTGAGGCTTTACAAGCGACTATGGAGGGCGTAGATACGGAGGAACTGGCCTTTATCAATGCCCACGGCACAGCCACTTTGTTCAATGACCAAATGGAGGCTATTGCAATTCAACGCACTGGTTTACAGCCCGTTCCTGTGAATGCATTAAAAGGTTACATTGGACATACGTTGGGAGCTGCCGGTATTATAGAGACGATTCTTTGCATGAAGTCGGTTGACGACCATCTTATTCTTGGCACACGTGGCTTTGAAGAAGTGGGAGTTTCTGGTAAAGTGAAGCTTTCTTCAATGCATCAAACAACACAAAAGAAGGCATTTCTTAAGCTGTTATCGGGCTTTGGTGGCTGCAATGCAACGCTTTTTGCTCGCTCAGTGAAGTCAGATGCGGTCTCAAATGTGTGTGTTGACGAAACAACCAAACTTCCTTTGCATGTAGAAATGAAGCATCATGTTCGCCTTTCTCCTCAAGGTGTTTGGCTTAATGATAAGGTTTTTGCTGTTGATGAGAGCGAAACTCAGCACAATCTGCTTACGGCAATTTATAAACAGCAGATAGGAAACTATCCGAAATATTACAAAATGGACGGCCTTTGCCGTTTAGGTTTTGTGGCATCTGAACTATTGTTGCAGGCCGAAAGAGAGGAAGGACCTTACAAAGAAGATGTAAATAAGGCGAGAGCAATAGTCTTTTTTAATCGTTCTTCATCGATAGTGTCTGATAAGAAATATCTAACGTCAATCGCAGATAAGGATAACTATTTTCCCAGTCCTTCTGTTTTTGTGTATACACTGCCAAATATTGTTACCGGAGAGATTGCTATTCGCAACGGATATCATGGCGAAACTTCTTTTTATATCCTACCAAAGAAGAACGAATTGCTCATGCAGCATATCATAGAATCGGCTTTTATGGACGACCAAACCACGTCCATGATAACGGGATGGCTTGATTATGAAGACGACAAACATTTCGAAGCAGATCTATATATAGCTTATAAATAATATATTTAAGACTGAAATAAGATTAAAAAATAGTATCGTATAAAATAATAGTAATGATGGAAGAGTTAATAAAAGAACTGAAAGAAGAGATTATCAAGGCTTTGAATCTCGAAGAGATGACACCGGAAGATATCGACGAAAATGAGGCTCTTTTTGGTGACGGCTTAGGTTTGGATTCTATTGATGCCTTAGAACTAATCGTTCTTATGGAGAAAAAATACGGTATAAAGTTAGCTAATCCTTCGGAAGGAAAGGCAATTTTTACAAGTGTTGCATCGATAGCAGACTATGTAAGCAAACATAGAAAGAAATAAACTCCCTTTTTCAAGAAAGGAGAATGAACGAGATGAACATAGCAATCACAGGAGAAGGCATTGTTTCTGCAATTGGTTTGAACAAGCAACAGGTGTTACAATCATTGCTTGAGAGGCGAAGTGGGATAGGAGAAATGAGGTTTCTCCAGTCAACTCATCATGAATTGCCGGTTGGAGAAGTTGATTTGTCAAACGAACAGATGAAGAAACTTCTTGGCATTCCATTGTCTCAACCGATGAGTCGCACTGCACTGATGGGCATCATTGCCATACAACAGGCGCTAAAAGATGCCAAAATAGAGATTGCTGACATCTTAAAGAAGAAAGAAAATGGCTCTCCTTTGCGCATAACGCTTGTCTCTGGAACGACCGTTGGAGGCATGGATTTGACTGAACTCTGTTTTAATGACCTCGAAAACGCAAACTTAGCGTTCCTCAAACAGCATGACTGCGGAAGCTGTACCAATATAATGGCGGCTCACTTTGGTATCTTTGCTGAGGTAACTACCTTGTCAACAGCATGCTCATCGGCTGCAAATGCAATCATGTTTGGTGCTCGTCTCCTTGAAACAGGGGCTGCTGATATCGTTATTGCAGGCGGAACAGAAGCCTTATCTCGCTTTCATCTCAATGGGTTTAATTCGTTGATGATTCTTGATCACCATCGTTGTCGCCCGTTTGATGACACCCGCGAGGGACTGAATTTAGGCGAAGGAGCAGCCTTTGTGGTATTAGAATCTCAGGAGATGGCTGCACATCGCGGCGTGGTTCCACATGCTTTTCTAACAGGCTATGGGAATGCCTGCGATGCTTTCCATCAAACGGCCTCGTCAAATGACGGAGAAGGCGCGGTAATCTCTATGAAATTAGCCATCGAAATGGCCCATTTGACTTCCCAAGATATCCAATATGTAAACGCGCATGGCACCGGAACACCTAACAATGACGAGAGTGAGAGCGTAGCATTAAAGCGAGTTTTCGGCGAGAATATGCCGTTAGTGTCCAGCACTAAGGCTTTTACGGGGCATACAACAAGTGCATCTGGCAGTATAGAAGCTGTTATTTGTATCTTAGCAATGCAACATCATTTCGTACCGGCGAACTTGGGTTGGCGCTGTCAGATGGCAAATGGCATCACGCCTACACTTGGAGTAGAGAATATTCACTTAGAACATATCCTTTGCAATGCGTTTGGTTTTGGAGGCAACGACACCTCTTTGGTGATTTCTGCACATCCAGTTGAGGCAACTTCTGAACGAGAAAGCAACGAAAAAGAAATTAAAACACTCGCTCAAGTAGAAATAACTTCAGAGGCAGAACTTGAGAACATTCGCAAGTATGTTAAGCCTTTGGAGGCCCGTCGCTTAGGAAAGCTCATGAAAAGTTCGCTGCTTGCTTCTTTGGAAGCATTGACTCAAGCCGGTATTGAAAAGCCCGATGCGATTATAACTGCCACGGAGTATGGGTGTTTAGAGTACAGTGAACGGCTGTTAGAGCAGTTAAAAGATGAGGGAGAAGTAATGTTAAAGCCTACTTATTTCATGCAAAGTACTCACAACACGATAGGAGGTAACATCGCCATTAAAACCCATTGTCATGGTTATAACGTTACTTATACGCAGGGAGAACAGTCATTGGATTGGGCGATGCGTGATGCAAAATTGCTCTTACAGCATGGAATGGCAAAGACAGTTCTTGTAGGTTGTCACGAAGAAAGCACGCCTTTGTTTAATTCTTTGTTGCAACGCATGAAGTTAAAAGCGCGTCCTGCCATCCATTCTTTAGCCATAGTATTGTCATGTGGAGAGTAATTCTATTGGCCGTTATTCAGAGTTCGCTGTTAGCAGGCGGACAAGTCTTTTTGAAGTTTGCACTTCAAAAGATGCTTCCTTTTGGCTGGACACGAACCTTTTGGTTAAGTTTGTTGCTCAATTGGCAGTTTGCTTGTAGCGGTGTTTTATTCGGATTGAGTTCCATTTTGTGGTTGTATATCGTGAAACATTACCCATTGAGTGTTGCTTATCCGATGATAAGTTTGAGTTATGTGTTTGGTCTCATCGCAGCAATGCTCTTTTTCCATGAGTCAGTATCAATGATGAAGTGGGTTGGAGTAGGCTTAATCATCTTAGGTTGCTGTGTTATTGCAAAATAAAAGATATAAAATGAAGAAGTTATTGCTATTATTTATGGCTTTATGTATAGCCAAAACAGCCAGCTTTGCCCAAGGTTTTAATGAGGCAAATGTTAGGCAGCAGATAGAAGTTGCAGCTACAAACATGAAAACAATGCATTGTGATTCTCTGCAAACTCATCGGAATATATAGCGACTTTGCTTCCACAACAGAAGCAGATGCAACAAATGTTCCAAAAGATTGTTCTTCATTTTAATAGGCAACACGCCATTGTTTCGAAGGTAGAACTTGTAGAAAAGCGTGGCGATTGCACGGTTATTGAGATGAAAAACGTGAAAGTTAATAGTCCAATTAATGCAAAGGTATTTACGATTAATTAGTATTTTTCTGCTCCTTCTCTCCTCAATGACAGGCAGATCACAGGGACAAGTCGTTGCAGATCAGCAACCCTTACAGGACAGTATAGGTTGCAAAATGAAATATGCCACTACCATAGAGATGCCAAAGAGCTATCTCAGTGGTATCACTTTGATAGATAGAGAGGCTAAAGAATATCGGGGAGTGATGTTTAATGAGTTTGGGATTACAGCCTTAGCGTTTTCTTATAAGCCTGAAACAAAGCGCATAAAGCTAATACATCTTATTGATATGTTAGACAATTGGCTTATACGTCGAGTGCTTAAACAAGATTTACAGTGTGTAATGGAGAACTTGTTAAAAGGAGTTTCGACCTATAAAAATGAGAGATTACACATAGAATACACTTTCTCTGTAATGTGTGATGATAGTAAACCTAAAGCGAAGGAGGGCGATGCAGATGCAAATGAATAATGAAATATATAAGATTATTCGTAGAATGGAAGAAGGTGGGATAATGAATTACACGATAGAACTTATCCCTTCTTGTTTTATTTACAAGGCTCATTTCCCAGAAGAACCTATTACTCCTGGCGTTTGTATAGTGCAAATAGGAAAAGAACTCATTGAAAACCTGTTGTCAGAACAAACGCTTCGCACGCAAAGGTTGGCCATTGAGAAGATAAAGAACGTGAAATTCTTGTCTGTAATAGCTCCTAATGAAACGAAAACACTAACTTATCAGATTAAGAAATTAGAAAGATGTGAGTGCAATACCATGGTTGAAGCGCAATTAGTAGTGCTTTCTGAGGATAAGGCGATGGCCAAAATATCTTTAGTAATGAATGCGTATGACAGAGGTTGAATTGAAAACACAGTTGAGAAGTAGGTCTATCTGTGTTGTTATTCCTACTTACAATAATGAAAAAACAATAAAAACGGTGGTGGAGAAAACGCTTTGCTACTGTACTGATGTTATTGTAGTAGCAGATGGTTGTACGGATAATACCCTGAAAATCTTGCGAGGTATTCCTCAAATCACAATTATTTCATATCCTAAAAACAAAGGAAAAGGCTATGCTTTAAAGGCTGGTTTTAAGACAGCTTTAGCGAAAGGGTTCTCTTATGCCATAACACTTGATGGGGATGGACAGCATTATCCAGAGGATATTCAGCTTTTTCTTAGGGCCAATCAACAATATCCTTATTCACTGATTATAGGCAGTAGACAATTAGAAGGGGTAGAGCGCTCAAGCGGAAGTAAGTTTGCTAACCACTTCTCTAATTTCTGGTTTTACATTCAAACAGGTCGAGCCTTAAAAGATACACAAACAGGTTATCGGCTATATCCTTTGAAAAGGTTACACGGATTGTCGTTGTTGACTTCACGTTATGAGGCAGAATTAGAGTTGCTTGTCTTTGCTTCGTGGCATGGTGTGAAGTTAGTTTCGATTCCTATCAAGGTTTATTATCCTCCACGTACAGAGAGAGTGAGTCACTTTAGACCTGGAATGGACTTTGCAAGGATTAGCTTGCTCAATACAATTCTATGCTTTTTAGCTGTAGTTTATGGCTTACCTTTACGATTAGGTAGGTTGTTCATGCAGGTAATACGAACTGTTTATTCCTTACTTTTCTTTTTGTTCTTTACCTTAGTTGTCTTTACTCCTTTCGTTTGGATATATACAAGACTGGGTAAGATGACTGAAAAGAAACGCTATCGGCTTCATTTACTGATATATCATGCCTCTCGTTTCGTGATGATTCATCATGGTATACCAGGTACAAAGTTTCAATATAAGATAGCAAAAGGTATAGATTTCAATCAACCTCGTATTATTATATGTAATCATCAGTCCCATCTTGACTTGATGTGTCAATTGGTTTTCACTCCAAAGATAGTCTTCTTAACTAACGCTTGGGTTTGGGATAACCCCTTTTATGGCTCTCTTATTCGCAACGCCGAATACTTACCAGTTAGAGAAGGGATTGAAGAGATAATGCCACATCTACGTTCTCTCATAGCACGTGGATATAGTGTTGCGGTCTATCCAGAGGGAACTCGTTCCAAAGATTGTAGGATAGGACGCTTCCATCAAGGTGCTTTTTATTTGGCACAAGAGTTTAATTTAGAGATTCTTCCTATGTATCTTTATGGTCCCGGCAAGATACTTCCTAAGACAAGTCACCATTTACATAAAGGAATCTTTTACATAGAAGTAGATAAACCCTTAACACAGACGGAACTTTCTGCAATGGGTGATTTGAGGAAACAAGCCTCAACGATGCGCAAACGATATGTCGAGAAGTATGAAGAAATAGCTAACAGCTTGGAACAATGAAAGGAAATACTCCGCTTTTTATTATAGATAGTGGGCTTGGAGGCTTATCGTCAGGCGATAGATTGGAGGCTGTTTACAATGCTTTACGCGTCATGGTGCAAAGTTTGAAACAGGTATGCATTTCATCGGGAGTGCCGCACAAGGGCAAACATTGAATCAACTGATGAGATACTTGGAAATAGATCAGGCGGTAAAGTTATCCCAATTAGATCCTCAAGGATATGATGTTGTGTCGTTGAGTGGAAAGCGTTATCAGTTTGCTAATGGGAAAGAAGCCTTTATAAAGAGGATGACGGAGTATTTTCCAGACCAATATGATAACATCGTTAACTATTATAACTTGGTTGAAGAGATTGCAAATGCCTCATCATTACATTCCCTTAAGTATGCCGAATCAGACGCTGCGCTGAATATGGAATATCAGTTGCGGTCGGTTAATGAGGTGATAGACGAGGTGATTACTAATCCCACATTAGCTAAAGTGCTTGTAGGAAACCTCCCTCTTTATGCTGCTGAGAAAGACAAAACACCCTTCTCAACGCATGCTTTCATTATGGATTTTTATAATCAAAGTGCTTTTCGTGTAAAGGGGGGTAGCGATCGAATCGCTTTTGCTTTAGAGAACACACTCAAACGCTATGGTGGTGAGGTGTTGACGAAGAAGAAAGTAACTAAGATTCTTTGTGATAATACGCATGCAATTGGGGTGGAAGTGAATGATAAGGAGGTCATCCCTTGTGACATTGTCATTTCAGACACGCACCCGATGCGCACATTAGAATTGCTTGATACAAAGCTTATTCGGCCTGCTTTCCGTAAAAGGATTAATCAGATTCCCCAAACTGTTGGAGGCTTTTCTGTTTATTTGCACTTCAAAGAGAATGCAGTTCCTTACCTAAATTATAATTATTATGGGTATCAGAACGCGACTCCGTGGGATTGTGAGAACTATTCGGAGGGCAGTTGGCCTAAGGGTTTCCTCTATATGCATTTCTGTCCAGACAACGATTCGCAATATGCTTCGACGGGAGTCATTCTTTCTTATATGCAAATGGCTGATGTAGAGGAGTGGAAAGGCACTGCAATTGGGAGACGTGGTAAAGTATATGAAGAGTTCAAGAAAGCCAAAGCAGAGAAACTAATCAGTGTGTTGGAACAGCATTTCCCTGGAATTCGTTCGCAAATCCAAACCTATTATACCTCAACGCCACTCACTTATCTTGATTATACAGGCACAGAAGCCGGGTCAATGTATGGGAATGCTAAGGATATAAGCTTGGGAAGTGCTTGTAGAGTGCCTCAACGAACGAGAGTTCCTAATGTCTTTCTTACAGGGCAGAATGTCAATTCTCATGGTATGTTGGGTGTATTGGTCGGTGCAATTGTTACTTGTAGTGAAATGTTATCCGCCAAAACAATCTACGAACAGATAAAGGAGGCGAACAAATGAGAACTGCTCTTGTTATTGGTGGAGGCTTAGGCGGCTTGTTTACTGGGGCTATTCTTTCCAAAGAAGGCTTTAAGGTAACTGTTGTAGAGAAGAACTTTACAATAGGAGGAGGCTTGCAAAACTTTATGCGTTTTGGCTTAAAGTTTGACACCGGAATGCATATTGTCGGAGGAATGCAGCCTGGAGGTAACATCTATCGCATCTGTCAGTATTTAGATATCATAGATAAGGTGGCACTGAAAGACGTGGATGATGATTGTACTGATAGCTTATATTTTGCAGAAGATAAGTATACTTACCACATAAAAAAGGGAAGAACGGGCTTTATTGAGTCTTTAGCAGCCTACTTTCCGCATGAAAAAGAGAACCTTAAGGCTTATGTTGATGCAGTGTTTAAGATTGTTGACGAGCTCGATTTATTCTATCTGCGTCCTTCTTCGGCTGCCTTGACAACGCATTCTGATGAGTTTCTGATGGCCGCAGATGCCTTTATTGCAAAGTATATCAATGATGCTAAACTCCGAAGTGTTGTCGCTTATATGAATCCTCTCTATGGAGGCAGGGGAGATGGAAGCCCTGCTTTCGTCCATGCTATCATCAGTTCGCTTTATATGCAGGGTGCAAGTAGATTCGTAGGAGGCAGTGATAAGTTTGCAAATCTATTGGCTTCTGTCATCGAAATGGCTGGGGGCACAATCATACGAAATGAAAGTGTTGAGTGGATTGAAGTAAATCAGCGCCACATTGACTTCATAAGGACGAACAAGGGCCATCAGTTTCAAGCTGATTACTATATTTCGGCAATACATCCATGCACCTTACTTCAGCTCATGGATGCGAAAGCACTCCCTAAGGCCTATCGAACGAGGCTCGATGCTATTCCAAATGCCTATTCAGCCTTTTCTGTTTATATCAAGTTGAAGCCCGAAAGCTTTCCTTATATCAATCATTCTGAGTTTTATATGACAAGATATGATGAAATATGGAATTTCGGAAAGGCGGATAAACCCTGGCCTTTGGGCTTCCTTTTCATGACACCTCCCGAAGAGAATCAAGGGCCTTATAGCACCAAAGCCTTAATAACGGTTCCGATGTTATATGCAGATGTGGCGCAATGGGAGGGCACTAAAGTTGGTAAACGGGGGGCTGATTATGAGGCTTGGAAAGAGAAACGAACGCAACAATTGTTGGAATTGGTTGAGGAACTTCATCCGAATTTCAGTGCATGTATAGATAAAATAAACACTGCTTCGCCGCTAACCATCCGTGATTTCTATGGAGCAAAAGAGGGAACGATGTGTGGGTTTAGCAAGGATTACAAAAATATGATGCTGTCACAGCTTCCTGTTGTTACAAAGATTGATAATCTATTGTTGACCGGACAGAATAATAACCTCCCAGGTTTTTGTGGAGTTCCGCTCACAGCTATAAACACTGTTGAGGCTATTTTGGGCAGAAACTACATTATAAATAAAATAAATAAAGTTGTCAATGAATAGAAAACGCTATATCGTTTTATGCCTCCTTTGTCTTCATCTCTTCCTTGTCTGTGCACAAAACCATGCAGAGCGGGTTAACATTTGGCAGGGAACAGCCGTCAAGAAAACGGTTTCACTGACCCCTTACTTAGCAAATGGCGAGAATAATGTGGCAGTTATCGTTTGTCCCGGTGGGAGTTACTTCTGGCACGACATGAAGGCTGAGGGTGAAAGTGTTGGAAAGTGGTTGCAGGAAAATGGCATATCAGCCTTTGTTTTGCGCTATCGCACGGCCGGTTTCTGGGCTTTTCTTACCCGTTTTCGATATCTATTCAGAGGCAACCGATATCCTGATGCTTTCAACGACCTACAAATGGCGATGCAATATATAAGGAATCATGCGGTGAAATATGGCATTTCACCGAGTAAAGTGGGTGTAATGGGTTTCTCTGCCGGCGGACATCTGGTGATGTCTGCTGCCGAGTTGTTGCCTCCTTCAGAGCGTCCTGCCTTCATAGCACCTATTTATCCCGTTGTAACCATGGTCGACAAATGCGTTCATAAGCGTTCGCGCAGGGCATTGTTAGGGGATAACAAGAAGAACAATCAACAATTAAGAGCGTTGCTTTCTCTTGAACTTCATGTGCCAAAAGATTGCCCCCCGGTGTTCTTAGTGAATTGTATTGACGACCCAATCGTAAAATATCATAACTCAGAACTACTTGATTCGGCGCTGACAAGCCTTAATATACCTCATCGTTATATACAATATAAAACGGGAGGACATGGCTTTGGCGCTACCGAAAACAAGGGAACAGCCGAGAGTAGGCAGTGGAAAGCCGAATTTTTGAATTGGCTTAAAGCACTTAATCTAAAGAACCAAAACCATATTAGCAATGAACAAGGACCAATTTGAAGACATCCGACCTTATAAGGCCGAAGAGATTCCCGCAGCAATGGAGCGTATTGCCAACAGCTCTTCATTCCCGCTTTTAGCTTCTTACGTTTATCCGAATGAGCCGATAGAGGCAGTTAAGGAACGGATTCGAAACTACAAGACCGTTAAAGCGTTTCAAACCGAGACGATGCGCATGGTTAATCAGCGCGTGATAGAACATAGTATATCGGCGTTTTCCTGTTCAGGCTTGGATAAGTTGAGCCCTAATGAGCATTATCTTTTTGTGTCTAACCATCGTGATATCATGCTGGATTCCAGCTTACTA